>Ga0302326_10001233_pt1 | contig 66086 bp, 53 predicted proteins | sample Palsa_T0_3_FD_202264 | JGI IMG/M metagenome (GOLD analysis project Ga0302326, IMG submission 202264) | Peat permafrost microbial communities from Stordalen Mire near Abisko, Sweden - Palsa_T0_3 | ecosystem: Environmental > Terrestrial > Soil > Palsa > Peat permafrost | place: Sweden: Abisko...
CCTGCGGGGTTTAGGTTGAGAAAAATCAAACCCCGCAGGCTGAAGCCCGCGCCACATCAATCCAGCAATGACTAGAACGTATATTTCAACCATAGCTTGATCTGCCGTCCGCCGCTGATCGTGATGGACGTGTTGTTGAAATCAAGGCTCGTCATTGCATAAGAGGGCGTGAACAGATTTGGGTGATTGAAGGCATTGAACAGCTCGGCCCGGAAGGAAAGCTTCTGATTCTCGACCTTCCAGAAATGGATGGGGAAATCGCGCTGAATGGCCGTGTCGAAATAAATTTGCCCCGGGCCATAGATAGAATTACGGCTGACATCCCCGGGCTGCAAGTACGGAATCACGAAATGAAACGTGTTCAGGGGCTCTGGATTGCAAGGCCCCGCGGTGTAAAAGAGGCATGTGGAATTAATGTAGGTTCCAGGAAGGCCCCCGATGAATGGGAATTGGGCAGCGATCCCGAGGGAATTGAACGGCGCGGACGCATTGGCCAGGTCCGGCCGTCCATTGGTGTGGCCATTGCCGATGTTATCGAAACCGGTCGAAACCGTGTTCGGCGTTCCGGATTCGATCGTGGCGATCCCCGACCACTCCCAGCCATCGGTCAAGGCTCGAAGCAACGCTTGATGATGAAAGTAAGGCGCCTGCCAAACGTAGCCCAAGGTAAATCGGTGGCGGCGGTCATAAGCGGAGGGTCCCCAATCCGAATGCTGGTTGCTCAGGACTTGCGAAAAGGGGCTGGTACCCGTCGTTGTTTCGGTATCCGAAACGTCGTCCAGGAATTTTGAATAGGTGTAAGCCGCGCGCAAGACCAACGAGCGAATTTTGCGCTCCACTTCGGCCTGCCCCGCGTTGTACCAGGAATCCCCGGCGTTGGTGCGAACTTCGATTTCTCCGAAATTCGGATTAATGTAAGAGTAATCTACTTGCGGGTTAAAATCTTGGCTCGCGAACAAATGTTCGCCTCTCGTTCCCACATAGGCCAGCGTCAAAACCAGCCCCAGCGGCAACTCGCGCTGCACGTCCGCGTTCCACTGTTGCGTCATGGGATTCTGCAGATTGCTGGCCATCGTTTGGACGAAGAGCGTGGAATCCAACGTCGGCCCGATCCCCGGGAATGTCGACGCGGCCCCGGTTCCTCGATTGACCTGGGCGGGAAGGGTTCCGCCAAATGTATTCGGTTGCGACCCCGCCGATTCGTCGGTGATGGTTGTAAACAGCCCGTCATAAAAGATTCCGTACCCCGCGCGAAGCACGGTCTTGCCGTCCCCGAATGGAAACCGGCCCCAATGCGGCGTGTAGGCTAGTCCGAAGCGAGGCGCAAAATTTCTCTTATTCGGAATCTGCTTGAAAGAATATAAACTGTCGAACATGGCCGGGTCGGTCGCGTACAGCGGGTTCGTGGCGTTCGGCAAGCCCACGCCCGCATTCGTATTGAACGCCGGGAAAGCCAGTCCGTTCGCTAGCGCGCCCCAATATTCGTAACGCAGGCCCATGTTCAGCGTGAGGTTGTACTTGATCCTCCAGGTGTCCTCAATGTAGGGAGCGAACATGTTGGCTCCCGTCTGGAGGCTCGGATTTCCGAAGCCTTTGGAAATGGTCCCGGGATTCTGGCCGGTAAAGTCGCCAATGAAATTTCCAATAGAGGTGTAGCCTCCGCCGGAATTGTAAAAAATCGAGCCGCGCGTATTCAGCGCCAGCGTATCGTTCAGGCTGAGCACCGTGATATCCACCCCTGCCTTGATGGTGTGGCGCCCGGTTGAATAGCTCAGCGCTTCCTGAATCTGCCAGGCCTTGTGATTTCTCCCCTGGGGGAACTCGCCGTTGACTCCGATGGACGGGAAATCGATGTCGTCGCCAAATTTGATGTACGGAATATTAGCCAGAGACCCGGCCGCCGTCGCTGGAGTCAGCGCGAATCCAATATCGATGCTGGTGTAAGAAAGGCGCAATTCGTTGGCCAGCGCCGAGGAAATCGTGCGCGCCCACTGGCCTCGAAAAATCTCCGATGGCCCCGCTTGCTCGGTTTGAAAGTTCGGAAGCGCGCCGGGATTCGCGAAATTGTCCGGCGACAAAGTGTGATTGTCCCGAATGACGCTTCCCGTCAAGATGTCGTTGTTCGTGATGTGCCAATCCATGCGGTAATTCCAATCGTAGTCATTGAAATTCGTTCGAACGTTCTGTACCTGGAATTCCGCGATATTCACGCAGGGACACGCGCCGTTGGCTCCCGTCGCTATGCTTTTCAAGCCCGTTGTACCGGGCGAGACGAGCGAACCAATCGCGTTCAAGAACAGATTGACGTTGGCATTCGATGGGAAATCATCCTTGAGGGTCGCGATCCCGGCCACGGTCGGCAGATCGAACACGGGCCCAGTGGCCGCCAGGCGTTCCCGTTCCCATTGAGCCGCGCCGAAAACGAAGAGCTTGTCCTTTTTCACCGGCCCGCCCGCGTCAAAACCGAAGGTGTTCTCATTGTCGTAAGGGTTCTTGGTGACGGTGCTTGCGATTTCGTCTTGCGCCGGGATGGCCGCCAGTGCGGAGTTCCGGTTGATCTCCCACAAGTCACCGTGAAAATTATTCGTGCCGCTCTTAAAAATGTAGTTGGTGACGGAACCGCCGCCGCGCCCGTACTCGGCGCTATAAGAGTTCGTCAGCACGGTGACTTCCTGGATCGCGCCGTAGTTGATGGGCTGGTAAGCCTGCCCGGTGACGCCGTAATCGTTGTCATCCTGGCCATCGACGAGGAAATTATTGGCGCGCGGCCGGGCGCCGTTCACGGAGAATGAAATTCCTTCCGTTTCAGCGCCGAGTGGTATGGCCCCGTTTCCAATCGGCGAATCTTGCACTCCCGGCAGCGTCATCGCCAGCGCGGCTGGATTTAGGCTGGAATAAGGCAGTTCGGCCACTTCCTCGCGGCTGATATTTTCGCCGAGCTGCCCGGATTGCGTGTCAATCGCTTGTCCCGCGTTGGCCTGCACCTCGATCGTCTGCTGCGTTGGCGCGAGAATCAGCTTGCCGTTGATCGTCGTGGTGAGCGAACCGCTGACGACAACGTCTGTCACCGTGACGGTTTCAAATCCCGGGGCAGTTATGGTGACGGCATAGATCCCAGGTTGCAGACTTTCCAGACGGTAGGTCCCGGCGGAATCCGTGCGAGTTTCATGCGGCTGGCCGTACTGCGAGCTTACGGCGGATATGCCCGCTTGCGTGACCGCAGCCCCCGAGGGATCAACGACCGATCCTGCCAGCGTACCGTTGCTCGTCTGCGCCCACGCGGTTCCAGAAATGAGTGCAGCCAGGAGCAAAACTGCCGTTTGTGCGAGACTCTTTGCCGCCTTCATTTTTCCCTCGGATATTTTTTATTTGGATTGGCCTTAAGGACCAACTGGTGGGATAGGTTGCTCGATCCCACAAGGAAGTACGGACTATGGAAGAATGCGGCGAACCGGGGATGGAAAAGGTCTCGTCCCAAATCGCCCCCCACGAAATGGGCATGCCGGAAATTAAGCGGCCCAAGAGATCAGTGACCTTACACGCTTAGGAACATCACCACGATAGAAACAAAAGCCTATCAGGTCAACCTTGTAAAACAAACAGTTTAAATCGCGCAACTGCTCCAGGAATTCCGGCCTGCTAAGAGAGGAGGTTTTGGCCGGCTAAAATTTGTCCCGTGTCGCCGCATCGCTTTTCTTGATCGCAAAAGGCAACAGAGGAGTAACCCACGGATTCGAGTTGCTTACGTGCCGCCAGCTTTCCCTGAATTCAATTTTAGTCTTTCAAGCGGTACATCGTGATGCCGCTCATTAATTTCGGGAAAAAATCCGTGGATTTTTGCGGCAGCACTTCGCCCCCCATGGCCATTTCCGCCACGGTTTCCACGCTGACCGGGTTCAATAAAAAGCAAATCTGCGCGCGGCCCGAATTGACTGCGGCGATGGCCGCATCCATTTCGCGTTCGTAGGTGATATTTTTCTCCGTCTTCACCGCGTCTGCCGTGATCTGCAAGCCCTGCTCAAGAATCAACCGGTGCAGCAGCACCACATCCAGGCGCCGCTGCGCCGGCGAAACCCCTTGCAGCAGAACGTCGAGATTTGCATCCTTTTTCAGCACAAAAATATGGAACGCTTTGTCTCCTGCGTACGCACCGATGGCCCTTTGCTCCTGGCCGCGCTGCAAATCGGTTCGGAACTGCGCGTAGGCGCGCGGCCGGTCGGCGTCCCCTTGAAACGGAATGGAATGCACATCGAATGCATCAGCCAGCGCGGCGCGAAATCCCGCGAAAGAAAAATTCGGCACGTTGGCGACGACGCGGTGCGTGGGCAGAATCGTGAGCCCCTTGCCGGCCGTGTTGAACAGCGTCATCATCACTTTTTCGTACGGCGCGTTCAGGTCCACGCGGCCGGCGCGCGCGCGGCACTCGTCCCGGTAAGCCAGCGCCGTTTCGTAGCGATGATGTCCGTCCGCGATCACCAGTTTCTTATCCGCCATCTCGCGCCGAATGGTCTCGATCGTTCGCGCATCGGTCACGGGCCACAGTTTGTGCACAACGTCGTACTCGTCGCGGAGCTCAACCTGCGCCTTGGTTCCGGCCGCTGCGTCGATCAGGGCATCGACGCGCGCCGCCGGATCGCTGTAGAGCATGAAAAGCTGCCCGGTATGGGTTTTCGTGTGCCGCAATAATTCCAAACGGTCCGCCTTTGGTCCCGACAAAGTCTGTTCGTGCCGAAAGATCACGCCAGCCGAATAGTCTTCAATGCGTCCGATACAAATAAAACCCTTGCGAATGCGCCGCTCACTGGTCTCGGGCACCGTGTATTCCTGAAAATAGGCATAGAGCGAAGGTGCCGCATCCTGCACGATCACCTTGGCCCGGATCCACTCGTCGAGTGTTTTCGCCGCGCGCGTGTACACGTTGTCCGCGGGCGTGTCCGAAGGCAGCGATCTTCCCTTCTCGATCGGTATCAAATTGTAAGGGCTGGCCGCCGCGTATTTCTCAGCCATGGCCGGAGTGATTTTGTCATACGGCTGCGTCAGCACCTTCCCCGGCTCGACCAGAGCCGTGTTGTACCGATACGCCCGAAACGGAAAAATTTCCGCCATCCTCACCGCCTCCTGTTTGCCAAAAAACCGGCCGCCGCGCACGTCCCCGATTCGTTCCCATCGGAGACTTTGCTCTGATGAAATGCAGCCCTCTATATTACAATTATTACTTCAGTAGGACAGCCACTCTTGGCTGTCCGCCTTTGTGGCAGCAAAGCCGCAAGCGTCAAGCGGCCCAATACAGCGGATCGAGTGAAAATCGGCCGCCGCGCGGCAACAAAAAACCCGAGCCGTCACGAACGCTCCCATGGGGGACCCCATCGCCCGTTTCTCCGAAGTCCGCGCCCTAATCTTCGATCTGGACGGCACGCTCATCGATTCCAAACTCGACCTGGCCCTTTCCGTCAACGCCACCCTCGCCGAACTGGGCCGACCATCGCTGCCGCACGAGCAGATTTTCAGCTACGTCGGCCAGGGCGCCCCCGCCCTGATCGCGCGCGCACTGGGCAGCAGCGCCTCCGAACAAGATTGCCTGCTCGGCCTGGAATTCTTCATCAAATATTATTCCGCGCACAAACTCGACAACACCACATTGTATCCCGGCGTCCGCGAAACGCTCGATGCGCTGAAAGGCATGCCGATGGCTGTCTACACCAACAAGCCCGTGCGCGTCAGCCGCAACATCATTCAGGAACTCGGCGTGGCCGAACATTTTCGCATGGTCTATGGCGGCAACAGTTTCGAGCGCAAGAAGCCCGACCCCATGGGCGTCGAATCGATCCTGCGAGAATTCGGCGCCGCCCCCACGCAAGTGATGATCGTCGGCGATTCCGAAGTCGACGTGCAGACCGCGCGCAATGCCGGCACCTGGGTCTGCGGCGTCACCTACGGTTTCGGCAGCCACCGCTTCACCGAATACCCACCCGACCTGGTTCTCGATAATCTCACCGATCTGGTTCCCCACCTTTCCCAAGCTCCGGTCCGCGATTCGCGTTAGCTCATCAGGCTGCGGAAAAATGCCCCAGGCTTTTGTCATTCCGAGCGGAGCGAGGAATCTCTCTTTCTTTTCCAGTGCTAAGGCGGGGGAGAGATTCCTCGCTCCGCTCGGAATGACAAAATAAATACTTTTTCCGAAGCCTCTTAAGCCCGCCAAAGTCGCGCCAGACATTATTGCGGACAAAATATATTTTTGAAGTGGGCATTGCGCTATACTCGCCCCATTCCAAATAGGCGGGAGCCCATGGCGATTCTCCCCGGCAGACGTCTAGGGCCCTACGAAATTCTCTCCGCCATCGGCGCGGGCGGAATGGGAGAGGTGTACAAAGCCCGCGATACGCGCCTCGATCGAATCGTCGCGATCAAAGTTCTTCCAGCTCATCTCGCCGACCGCGCCGAGTCGCGCGAGCGCTTCGAGCGCGAAGCAAAGACCATCGCCAGTCTGAACCATCCCCACCTCTGCACGCTTTACGATACCGGCCATCAAGACGAAGTTGATTTTCTGGTGATGGAATTTCTGGAAGGGGAAACGCTCGCGCAGCGCCTGGCGAAGGGCCCGCTGCCGATCGCGCAGGTGTTGCAGTACGCCATCGAGATCTCCGATGCGCTGGACAAAGCGCACCGCAAAGGCATCACGCATCGCGACCTGAAGCCCGGCAACATCATGCTGACGAAGGCCGGCTCGAAGCTCCTGGATTTTGGCCTCGCGAAGCTGGCCCAAAATGCCGCCCCGGCGACGCCGGAATCTCAACTGGCGACGATGAAGGACGCGATCACGGCGCAAGGCACGATCCTCGGAACGCTGCAATACATGGCCCCAGAGCAAGTGGAAGGGAAAGAAGTGGACGCGCGCACCGACATTTTCGCGTTCGGCGTGGTGGTCTACGAAATGGCCGCCGGCAAGAAAGCGTTTGAAGGCAAGAGCCAGGCCAGCCTGATGGCGAAGATTCTGGAGACGGACCCTCCGCCGATGGCTTCGCTCACGCCGATGACGCCGCCGGCGCTAGATCATCTCGTCAAACGCTGCCTGGCAAAAGACCTGGATGATCGCTGGCAATCGGCACGTGATATTTGCGAGCAGCTTCGCTGGATTTCCGAAAGCGGCCCGCAAACAGCCCCAGCCGTCCCCTCCGCCGGTCAACAGAGGCCGGCCAGCCGGATAGCCATGATTGCGATTTCGGCTGTTCTTACTGTTGCGGTGATTGCAGCGGTCTTCTTCTACCTTCACCGAACGCCTCTGGTCGAAAGGCAAGCGGTGCGCTTTACCATCGGCCCGCCGGACAAGGGAACGTTCACCCTGAGCCTCAACACCGCCACGATCGCACTGTCTCCCGATGGGAGCAAATTGGTTTTTTCTGCTTCCACAGTAAACAGCGGGCCGCAACTCTGGGTTCGCGCTTTGGCCTCTCAGTCCGCGCAAGCCCTCCCGGGGACAGAGTATGGGTTGTATCCATTTTGGTCGCCCGACAGCCGCTCCGTCGGATTTTCCGGGGATGGCAAGCTGAAAAAGATCACCTTGTCCAGCGGGGCAGTGGAAACTTTGGCTGAGGTTCGACCGACCGCCGGAACCTGGAGCCGCGAGGGTGTTGTCTTGTTTATCGCAGACAACGGTACGCTTGCCCGCGTGCCAGAATCGGGCGGTACGGTTACTCCAGTCACAATCCTGGATGCCTCGCGGTCCGAAAGCGCGCACATTTGGCCTAATTTCCTTCCCGACGGAAAGCACTTCCTTTACTTCACTGAAAGTATCGGCAAGCCAGAGAACGATGCGATTTTTGTCGGCTCGCTGGATTCGAATGACAGGAAATTGCTGGTGAAAGCCAACTCGAATCCCGTCTACGTGCCTCCGGGCTACTTGCTCTACAACCGGCAGGGGACGCTGATGGCTCAACCCTTTGACGCGGACCGCCTGCAGCTCACGGGCGACGCCGTCCCCATTGCGGAGGGGGTGGCGTTCAACCCGTTTGGAAGCTATGGGCAGTTTGCAGCCTCTGACAACGGCATGCTGGCTTATCGCGGCGGCGGCGGATCGGTTCCGCTAACACTCGCATGGGTGAGCCGCGACGGAGCGGCGCAACCCCTTGCCGCTACGCCTCACAATTACACGTTCCCGAGGATTTCGCCCGACGGAAAACGAGTCGCCGTCGGAGTAGAAGAAGGTGGCGGAGGACAAGTCTGGATTTACGATACGACGCGCGATGCCATGACCCGGCTGACGTTCGACGGTTCAGCCAATGTTGACCCTATTTGGACACGCGATGGAAAGCGAATCGTTTTCAAGGGAAAGGGGAATCATCTCTTCTGGCAACCGGCGGACGGCGGCGGCGCCGCGGAACAATTGACCTCTGACCAACGCAGCAACAACGATCTCCCCGGTAACTGGTCCCCGGATGGCCAGGGACTTCTATTTATGGAGACCCTGTCCGTCCGGGATCTTTTCGTCTTGTCGCTCAAGGAACGCAAAGCTCAGCCGTTCGATACCGGCGAAGTCGGCGCATCCTCGCCCTGCTTTTCGCCGGACGGCCGCTGGATCGCCTACACTTCGAACGAGTCTGGCCGTACGGAAGTTTACGCGCGCCCCTACCCCAGCCCCGGCGGCAGGTGGCAGGTTTCCACCGACGGCGGCGCCGAGCCGGTGTGGAATCCCAAGGGGCGCGAACTTTTCTATCGAAGTGGGCAAAAAATGATGGCCGTGGATTACACCGAGCAGCCTGAGTTTTCCCCTGGCAAACCGAGGATGCTCTTCGAGAGTTCCTACGTGCCATCCCCAAGATCACTGGCCGACTATGATGCCTCTTCCGATGGCCAGCGCTTCTTGATGCTCAAGAATGCCGAACAGAAACCTGGGGAGATCAGCATGGTGCTGAACTGGCCGGAAGAGTTGAACCGAAAGGCATCCGCACCGAAGCAATGAGCGCGCTGGCGCCAGTGGAACAGGCTTCAGCCTGTGGGTTTTGGTTGCCGCAAATGTGGCCGCGCCTCAGCGGAGCCCCACAGGCTGAAGCCTGTTCCACTCACCACATCGAATCCTGCGCGAGGCATCAAGGCCGGCTCGCCGCGCTCTGATTCGCGGAGAACCATTCCCAGGTCTTCTTCAATCCTTCTTCAAACCCGACGTTGGGAAGATAACCGAGCGCGCTCTTCGCCAGGCCAATGTCCCCCTGGGAATCGCGGATGTCTCCTTCCCGCGCAGCCGCATATTTTGCGGACGCGGGCCGGCCTGTAATTTTTCCGAGGAGCGCCAGAGTTTGATTCAGCGTGTAACGGTTTCCCGTCCCAACGTTAATGGCCAAGCCGGGCGCGCCCATTGCTTCGGCGGCGCGCAGATTCGCTTGCACAACGTTTTCCACGAAGACGAAGTCACGCGATTGCTCGCCGTCGCCGTACACCGTGGGTTGCGTCCCGCCCAGCAGGGCTGCACTAAATAGCGACAGAACGCCCGAATAGGGCGAACTCGGATCTTGCCTCGGTCCGAAGACATTGAAGTAACGCAGCGCGACGAACTCGATCCCGTACAATTCCTGAAACACGCGGCCATAGCCCTCGCCTACTTGTTTGGAGAGGCCGTACGGGGAAATCGGCGCCAGCGCGGCGCTCTCTCGAATCGGAAGGGTCGTGGTCTTTCCGTACACCGCGCAAGAACTGGCAAACACGACGCGTTTTACTGTGGCGTCGCGCGCCGCCAACAACACATCCAGCGTACCGGTCACGTTGATCTGATTTGTCTCCAGCGGGTCTTTCACCGAACGCGGCACGGAAGTCTGTGCGGCAAGGTGAATTACGCAATCCACTCCGCGGCAGGCATCACGCAAGGCGTCCAAATTCGTGACGCTCTCTTGGATCAATCTGATTTTGCTTCTTACCTGTGTCAGGTTGGCAGCCTTGCCGGTGGATAAATCATCCAGCGCCACTACGTCGTGGCCGCGGCGCACCAATTCATCCACCGTATTCGAGCCGATGAATCCCGCGCCTCCGGTCACCAGATAGCGCATCCGTTTCTCCTTTTTGTAGGACAGCCACTCCTGGCTGTCCTCTTTCGCGCTGCCAAGATTGAGCGAGGACAGCCAACAGTGGCTGCCAGCTGGTAGCGCCAATTCGGAACAACCCGGCGCCGAATATATGGCGTTTCCAGACCACGCGCTTCTCCCGGCGAGCATCTAAACATCATGCTCGACGCAACTGGTTTCCGAGCTTCTTTTTCTGTACCCTGAATGTAGCGTGCCCCTGGGCGGCATCACCGCGTCTAAGTTAGCATGCTGGAAAGGACCGGCGTGACCCGGCTTCGCCGCTCCGAACCAATTCCTTGTCGAGAACACGCTCAGGATTCCGCCGCCTTGCTTCCGTTGCGCCGCTGCTAGCGGCGGCGCTAGCGTTTGCTTCTTTGGGATCGGCTCAGCAATCCAAGCCGCCCAAGAAGCGTGCGAAACCTCCCGCAGCCCCTGCCGCGCCGGCCGCGATTCCCGTCCCTTTTCGGCCGGGAGAGATTCTCGAATACCGCGTCTTGTTCTCGAAATACGCCGTGAACGCCGCCAAAGTCGAAACCACCGTCGTCGAGCTGCGCGATTTCTTCGGCCATCCCGCCTGGCATTTCCGCGCCGTTGCGCACACCCAGGACACGACCCGCGCGCTGTTCGCGATTGACGATGAGTTTGATTCCTACACCTCCGCCGCCAATCTGTTTTCCCTGCAATACGAAATGTATCTCCACGAACAAGGGAAGGCCCAAACGAATTTGTATCGCCTGACAGCCAACGGAGATCCCGCCCCCGCCGACGTCACCGTCGTTCGCGTAGCCGCCGGCACGCGCGACGCCATCAGTTTTCTCTATATTTTGCGCGCCGCGGATTGGCAACACGCACCGGAGCTGCGCGCACCCGTATTCGATGGCCGCCGCCTCTATGACGTCGTGGCCCGGATCGATACGCCGCAAGGAACCATCACCGTGCCCGCGGGAAATTTCTCCGCCTTTCGCGTCGCCCTTCATTTGTTCGATCACGGCAAGGAATTGACGGACACGAAGCTGTGGCTGTGGATTACCAAGGACGCGCTCCACACGCCGGTCCTCGTCGAGGCCGAAATCCCCTTCGGCACTGCGCGAATCGAACTCACGCATTTGCCTTAAGTAGCACAGCCACTCCTGGCTGTGCGGTTTTAGAGGCCTAACGCGCGGATAATCGAAGTATCAGCGCCGGCAGCAACCCTCGAACTGCCAAGAGTGGCTGTGCCACGTAAATCCCCGAGAACCACTTTTCACTCTTGGTCTGAAGCGATCGACGACGTTTCCGGCTGGACCCAATCTTCCGGTGGGAATGAAATGTGCCAAAAATCCGGTGACGGATTCAAAAATTCGATACCAATCTGAGGCTTGTCATCTTTCGTCGGGCCAAAGTTCACTACGCGGCACATTTGCATGGCGCGGCTGGCGCGAAGGGTGACCAAAAGCTTTTGGTTCTTTACCACTTTGCCCGCAAGCAAGATGAGCGCTCCATGCACATTCACAACCAGGGTATGCGTTTCCTCCTCGAATGAGACATCCGATGGAACGCCTTCCGTGCGAACCGTGATAGGCAGACTCAGGACCACCCGCTGGCTGCGCCGGCGCGCCACATCGGATCCGCCCCTCGATGAAGTCGTGGACATGCAAACCCATGCTACGCGCGCGGCAGGGTTCGGGCAATAGTACTAAATACTATCGAATTCAATATATAACTAGATTTTGTGAAAAGCTGCTCGCGGGCCGTTTCAGACCAGGATGATCTTATTGCGGTGCCGCGCGATGCGGCGGGTGGCATTGCGCGTATCGACCACGAGTTGCGAGGACTCCACGATCATCGGGTAATCGTAGCTGGTGTGATCGGTGGCGATGAGCACGCAGTCGTATCCGCCCAGCGACTTGCTGTCGATCGGCACGGATTTCATTCCCTCGAAATTGTAATGGCGCAGTTTGGGAATCTCTGGAAAATACGGATCGTTGTAATCCAGCTTGGCCCCGCGCAGCGTCAGTTGTTCGAGGATCTTTAGCGAAGGCGATTCGCGCATGTCGTCCACGTCCTTCTTGTAGGCCACGCCCAGGACCAGGATCCGCGAACCCTTCAGCGATTTGTGCCGCTCGTTCAGCGCCGCCGCCACCGAATCCACCACGTGATACGGCATCGCCGTATTCACTTCGCCGGCCAGCTCGATGAACCGCGTCGCGAAATCGTACTCTCTCGCCTTCCACGACAAATAATACGGGTCCACCGGAATGCAGTGCCCGCCCAGTCCCGGCCCCGGATAAAACGGCATGAAGCCGAAGGGCTTGGTCGCCGCCGCGTCGATCACTTCCCAAATGTCGATGCCCATGCGCATGCCCAGCATTTTTAATTCGTTGACCAGGGCGATGTTCACGCACCGAAAAATATTTTCCAGCAGCTTGGCCATCTCCGCCGCCTGGGTCGAGCTCACGGGTACGACCTTGGCCACGATCTGCGCATACAGCGCACAAGCCGCACGCCCCGACGGCGGATTCACTCCGCCGACCACTTTCGGGATTTGCGCCAGCCCGTATTGCTTGTTTCCCGGATCTTCGCGCTCAGGCGAAAAGGCCAGAAAGAAATCCGTCCCGATCTGGTCATTGTCCGGACCGTGCGCAACCGGGCACTTCATCCCCGTCTGCTCCAGCACCGGCAGCACGAGCTCCTCTGTCGTTCCCGGATAGGTCGTCGATTCCAGCACCACCAACTGTCCGCGCTGCAGGTGCGGCCGAATCGATTTGGCCGTCTCTTCCACATACGAAAGGTCCGGCTCTCGCCGTTGATCTAGCGGCGTGGGCACACAGATCAGGATGGCGTCGACGTCCGCCAGCTTCGCAAAATCCGTGGTGGCCCCAAAATGTTTGGACTGCACGAACTGCTGAATCTTGTTCTGCGGAATATGCTGGATGTAGGTTTGTCCGCGATTCAGCTTTTCGACTTTTACCGGGTCAGTGACAAACCCGGTGACGCGATGCCCGGCTTCGGCAAACCGCAGCCCCAGCGGAAGTCCCACATACCCACATCCAATAATTCCCACGCGGAGTTGCGCGCCCTTGAAGTATTCCGGCCTGCGATCGGTAGGCATTGATGTCTTTTTCCGCCCCTCTCAATTTTCCATATCGCCACGGACGAGGCGACTATAACAATTTTCTCTTCTTCGCAATACCGGCACGCCGCGCTTCTGTGCCCAGTTGCCAATCACGTTTCGGGAACGTTAGGAAGGCCGGATCGATCCTCGATGGGCCTCAAGGGGTTGAGCCGCGCCTTTGGTAGCACAGCAGAATCAGATCGGCCCGGCGGCGCACTCCGAATTTGTTCAATAAATTGGAAACGTGAAATTTCACCGTTCTCTCGGAAATATTGAGCTTGTTTCCGATTTCTTTGTTGGCTAGATTTTCGAGCAGCGAATTCAAAACTTCCTGCTCACGCCGGCTCAAGTCCGCCGCGCTATCCACCTTCAGCCGCCGGCTGTGCGAACCGGCCAGCACTGAATCGACAAACCCCGAAAGCACCGACCGGGGAACCCAGAATCCCCCCACAGCCACCGCCGGAAGCGCCCGCGGAAGTTGTTCCCGCGCCTCTGTGTAGCTGAGCAACCCCTTGGCGCCCATCTGCAGCAACGAGTAACTCTCCGCCGCGTCGAATTTTTCGGCCACCACGATGATGCGCGCCTCGTTGTGCTTGTCCAAAATATTGGAAAGCAGAGCCCCCGCCGCGGGCCGCGCCACATGCGCGTCCACCACGTAAACCGCCGCTTTGGGGACTTCCAAATGACGCAGGTCCGGCCCCAGGGTAGACTCCAAGTGCGTCGAGATGGTTTTAAACTCCGGCCGCGCGAGCACCCGCTCGAATTCACTGAGCACCAGCGGGTGCGGCGAGAGCAGACAAACCAACAAAACATTTTTTTTGGCTGGCTTTTTCACAGACATCCAGATTATCGGAAGCGTGAACACGGAGCAAGACTCGCACACCAGCAAGTTGCGTAGACGCACAATGGTAACGCCGTGTATCTCCGCTCGCCCAATACAGCGCGGCCCTGCCAAGTCACTGGCCTGCCACGACTTGACTTCCGCGGCGCCCGGGCCGGCGCCAGGGTTCCCATTTGGGCAATCTTGCACCGGGATTTTCGTTTCGCGCTGGACGAATCGTTTCGTCTCTACTAATTTCTACAACCGTGGGGTCCCATGTCCGCCAGTAGGAAAGAACGGAAATACGTGCGCGTGCCCTTGCCCAAGGGCATGCTGGTCGCCTGGGAACACTCCGGCATTCGCATGGTTTCCCAGGTCGGCGTGATCGCCCTCGGCGGCCTCTTCATCCCCACGCCGCAGCCTCCCCCCTCCGGAGACGTCATTCGCCTGGTCCTCGAACTTCCAGGCGGCGACGTGCGCGCCCGCGCCCGCGTGCGCGATAGCCGCCCCGGCCACGGCATGGGCATCGAATTCACAGCCATGGCGCAAGATGCCCGCGCCCGCTTGACCCGCCTGATGAAAATCCTGACGAGGATCTGAATCGGTCCGTCAATTGTGGGTCATAGAACGCAAGAGAAATCAAGACCCCGAACCTTTCCGCCGCGGCGGACGAAGGATCGGCCCCCCAGAAAAGCTAAGCACAGAAAAACAAAATCGGTTCCTCAGCGACAACCTACTGGAGCGGAACGACCAATCGTGCGCACCCGGCCCAGGAGGGGCCGAGGAAGAGTGCCTAAGTGGGCAAAAGTGGACTGACGGCAAAAGAATGATTGAAGTTCTGTTCCACCAGGCCGATTAAGAAGGTGATGTCGAGGAGAAGCGACGATTGTAGGGCAAAGGTTCTGGGGAAGGAATTCACGGTGAAGTTTGGTACACGAAAATGAATGAAAAGATACTCGTCGTCGATGATGACCCAAACGTTCTCGACGGCCTGAAGAGACTGCTTCGCAAGGGGTTTTCCCTCGAAACGGCCACTGGCGGCGAGGCGGGTCTCAATCTAATGGCTGCGTCGGGTCCCTTTGCCGTGACGCTGTCAGACATGCGCATGCCAGGAATGAACGGCATTCAATTCTTAGCGGCGGTCCGCGAGCGCAGTCCCGAAACGGTTCGCCTCATGCTCACGGGAAACGCGGACATACAAACCGCTATCGATGCGGTCAATCAAGGATGCGTCTTTCGTTTTCTTACCAAGCCCTGTCCCGAAGACGTTCTCAAGGGCGCCTTGCAGGCCGCGCTGGTCCAATATAATTTGATTACCTCGGAGAAAGAGCTTCTCGAAAAGACCTTGCACGGTAGCGTCAAGGTGCTGACGGAGATTCTAGCGCTTGTCAATCCCGCCGCGTTCGGCCGTGCCACTCGCATCCATCAAACCATGAAGCACATGGTAAAACACTTGGGACTGCACGATCCGTGGCGGTACGAGATCGCCGCTATGCTGTCCCAGATTGGCTGTATGGCCTTCGAAACGGATACAGTCGAGGCTATTTACGCCGGGACCGAACTTCCCACTGTCGAACTAGAGCGATTCAAGATGCATCCCTCCATCGCCTTCGAATTGTTGAGCCACATCCCGCGTCTGGAATCCGTCGCCGCCATGATCGCGGGGCAACTAGGCTCATCTTCGCGTGAGGTCCGCCAACCGGCCTCGCTAACCTCCCAGCCAGCCGAATTAGGCGCTCACCTCCTAAGAATCGCCGCGGACTTCGATCAACTCATTATGCATGGGAAATCAGCCAAAGAGGCATTGGGGATACTCAAAAGTCGGCCGGACGAATACCAACCGGATGCCGTTGCCGCCCTGCAAACACTTTCGACCGAGACGATTCCCCTTGTCACCAGGGAGATCTCCATTCGAGAAATGAGTATGGGAATGATTCTCGACGAGGATTTGCGGTTGACCAATGGAATGCTCATGGTCGCCAAGAATCAGCAAATCACCTATCCCCTCCTGGTGCGGATCCGCAATTTCGACCAGAAGACGCCGTTTCAGGCCAAAATTCGCGTCAAGATTCCGAACGGCGCGGGGCCGGCCAACTTGGAACAAAAGGACCAAGCCGTGCTGCAGCCCGGTCGCTAGCCGCGGATCCACGCCGCGCTGGAAATGGCCGATTCCAGGTTCGGTGTGGCGTGTCTCCATGAGATATCACGATGAAGATCCAGATTCCACTCAACGGGAAGGTTCAACTCGCATTCGGCTCCGCGATTTTTGTTCTGCTCGCGGTCGGTATGGTGTCCATTTTCGGAATGGCCGCTTCCGTAGAAAGTAAAAAATGGGTGCGGCACACCCTCTTGGTCCTTGAAGAGCTTCAGGATCTCACTTCCTCGATGCAGACGATTGAAGATGACTATCGAGGGTTTGTCATAACCGGCGACGAAATCTATCTCCGGTCTTACCGCGAAGCAACGATGGACATCGAGCAGGACGAGGCATCTATCCGCGTACTAACTGCGGATAATCCTGTCCAGCAGAACCGGCTTCCCTCTCTCGAAAAGTTCGCTGCTCAAAAGATGCAATTCGGCGAGTCGGTTATTGGGCTGCGTCGCGACAGGGGCCTGGACTCGGCAATGGACGCGATCCGAACTGGCAGTGGCCGGTTCGCTATGGATGGGTTCGAATCGATTGTTCGCAACATGCGTGTCGAAGAGCTTCGATTGTTAAGCATGCGCGAATCGGAGGAAGAGCGGCGCGTTGCCAAGACAAAAACGAACTTACTCCTCGGGACGATCCTGGGTCTGGCGGTTGTCGGCGCAGCGGGCTGGAGCGCGTTGCGCGATTCCTCCAAACGCGCCGCTGCCGCGGGCGCACTCCAGGAGCAGAAAGAAAAATATCGGTCGCTTCTCGAGGCGGCGCCCGATGCGATTGTGATTGCCAACGCCCAAGGCCGAATCGTTTTGGTAAGCGCGGCGACGGAGCGATTGTTTGGCTACCGAAGCGACGAAGTCGTCGGGCAAATTGTGGAAATGCTCGTGCCAATGCTTTTTCGAGCGGTGAACCGGCAACGCCGGCTCGGTAATGGCGCGGCTCTTTATGAGCGATTTATGGATGAAGGGCTCGAACTTTACGGACTCCGGAAGGACAAGACAGAGTTTCCGGCCGAAATCACGCTCAGTCAGTTCGAGAGCCCCGAGGGAAGCCTGCTGACGGCAGCGATCCGGGACATCAGCTCGCGTCGGGATGCGCGGATGCGGCTCATAAAGACGGCGGAAGAACTTGCGGATGCCAACCGGGAGTTGGTAAAGGAAATGGGCGTAAGGCAGCAAGTCGAGGCCGAGCTATCGTCCTCGCATGCCGAGGCCGAGAGGTTACTGTCCTCGATCTCCTCGATCTTGATTGGCGTGGACGGCCGTGGCTGGATCACGCGATGGAACGCCGCAGCCGCTGCGACATTCGATCTTCCGTCCGAAGCCGCCCTTGGCCGGCCATTTGAAGATCTTGGTATTCGCTGGCAGACTCCTGAGGTAATTACCAACATACTATCGATAGCAGCGCTCGGAGAATCCATTCGCCTGAACGAACTCGATTTTCGCGACCAAGCTGACCAAACGAGGTGCTTGGGGGTAACGATCCACCCAATTCGTGGCGAGCACAACCAATATCGCGGTTTTGTTTTCCTGGGCGTGGAAATCTCCCAGCGCAAACAGTTGCAGGAGCAGCTGCGCCTGGCGCAGAAACTGGAAGCCATCGGACAACTAGCCGCTGGCGTGGCCCATGAGATTAATACCCCGACTCAGTTTGTCGGCGATAATATCCATTTTCTACAGGAAAGTTGGAATAAAGTGAATCCGCTCCTTACGCTGATCGTCAGGCTCGCTCAGCCTGACGAGGTAAACTCGCTTTCACCGCAGTTGGCTGCCGAACTACACGCCGCCGCCGCCGAAGCCGAAATTGATTATCTGGTCCAGGAGGTCCCGAAGGCGCTTGCGCAAAGTCTGGATGGGGTCGAGCGCGTCTCGCAAATTGTGAAGGCCATGCGTGAATTCTCCCATCCGGGTGGTCTCGAGAAGCAATCCGCCGATCTAAACCGCGCCATTCAGGCCGCCATCACGGTCTCGCGAAACGAGTGGAAGTACGTGGCCGAAGTACAGGCCGACCTGGACAGCGAACTGCCTCTGGTGGAATGCGTCATCGGCCAGATCCAGCAGGTGGTCTTGAATCTGCTGATCAACGCCGCTCACGCGATCCAGGAAAAAATCGGCCCGGAGTCACAGGAGAAAGGAATCATCCATGTGACGACACGCGTAGTTGTGGATATGGTTGAAATTCGCGTCGAGGACACCGGTACGGGTATTCCTCAAGAGCTCCACACCCGAGTGTTCGAACCCTTCTTCACCACGAAGCGTGTTGGAAAAGGCACGGGACAGGGTTTAGCTCTGGTGCACTCTTTGATTGTCAAAGGACACTCCGGAAAGATCTGGATTGAATCACCGCCCGGCAAGGGCGCAACTTTTGTGATCCAACTCCCAATGGAAAATGCCTGGGGGACGGGGAATGTTGCGCTTGCTCAAGAGTCGGCCTGGAATCAAGAGTGACGCACATCCCCGGGGCTCAGTGAGCACCCGGGCTCGAATTCGTCGACACCCGCTTGGGCCCTAGGGGCTCCGTCTTTCGTCTTTTGAAGGAAGGCTCTTGGCCATTCTCGAGAAGTTTGGAGCGGTTGCCCCGCCGCCAACCCGCAGGACCCGGAAAGAAAAACCCAGACCCCCTAAACCTGCGGGGTCGGGGCCCCGAAAAATCAAGACCGTCTCAAAGCGTGCGCCACCCCCCGAACGCCGGCGCGCCGGATGTAACAGCATTATTTATAGGCTGTGGTGGGATGCGGCTCAGTGCTCTTTCCGTCTCCGTTTGTCAGGACAAACTTCTGAATGCGTTTGCCGTCCTCCACTTCGCCGACGTAAACGTTGCCCTTGGAATCCATGGCTATCCCATCGGGCCAGTGAAGATTTCCCGCATAGCGGCCATTTCCGCCGAACGACCCTACCGGCTTGCCGTCGCTGCGATTGAGAATCCAGATCATGTCGTTCGTGCCGTCTTCAACGAGCAGATACTTTTCCTTGGGGTCATGCGAAAAGGTCAGATTGAAGACGGTCCCGCACATCGAGAGCGTCGCGTGCCAGATGCTGCCGCAGGTGCTGCCGCGAGCCGGCGTCGAGGGATGCACGAAATAACTGGTGACGAATTTTCCCTGCTTCGTGAACACCTGGATTCGGTCGCTGGCTCGCTCGCAGACATATGCGAGGCCGTCCACCGAGAGGTGGATGCAGTGAAGCGCGGGGGTAAATTGTTTTAGGTCGGGCGGCGGACCCGTGATGTCGTACGGTGGAACCGGATCGTTCTCGATCTCACTCAATGGGACGCCGTGACCTCCCCAGCCTCTTTTGAAAGCGCCGGTATCCATGTCATACACCAGGACGCGCTTATTCGGCTGGCTGTCGGTTATATATATTTCGTGGGCGTCTTCGTCAAGGTCAAAGGCCTCGATCCCAACGGGGAAAATATCGGTCTGCTGATTATTCTGCTTCACCTCGGCGGGCGGCACTTTTGGACCGCGATGGCCGAAGTCCCACAGAAATTTTCCATCCTTTGAGAATTTGATAATGCTGTCGCCAGGCCTGGTTCCAGACAGCCAGACATTCTCCTCCCGGTCCACGGTGATCGTCTGCAGTCTTTGCGGCCAGCCGGGCGCATAATTCTGCGCTCCCCAGGCCTTGAGCACATTCCCGTCGGTATCGAACTCTAATATCTCAGGTCCAAGCACGCAGCATTCGCCTTGTGCCGGCGACCGCATAGCACCCAGTTCATCCGGCCTGGCATCATCCGGCCGATTGATGGCCCAAATATGATCGTCCTGGCTCACATAAATATCGACAAACTGCTGGAAGCTCCAGTGATTGGGCAACGGTTTGGGCCAGAATGGATCGACTTTGTAGATCGGCACGTCCTGCGCGCGCGCCGTCTGTCCAGCGGCTAAACTTAAAAGAAAACACACGGCCATCGTTCCAGCGGCCCTCTTCATCCACCCGGCATGCATGATCGTTTCTCCTTCAGAAAGCCAAAAGGAAGCGAAGCTAAAGACCAATGCTCTTAGGTAGTCGATAGCAAGTCGTCCGTCGATAGACAAAAACAGTCTGGCCGCATTTTGCCTTAAAATCCGGTTATGATCCACATCGTGTTAGCAGAACAACGAATGCCTTGGATCAAGGTGAGATAATGCGCGATGTAACTCATCTCATGGACCATTACAGGGTCGTTGCCAGGACAATATGGAATGTAGGTTTCTGGTCTCAGGCAGATCTACAGAACTGGGACTCACGAGACCACTTCCGAGAAATAAGGACGCTTCTGTTCAATGCACTTGTCATGTCGCGCCTGAATGAAACTGACGAGGTCGGCACGGACCTGGGAAACCTTCTAGATCGCACGCTACAAGTTACGCCGCTGGACTCGGTCACAGTGCCAATCATGATTCAACGGCCACGGGAGGAAGGCCAAGCTGGCTACTGGGATGATCCCGTGAGGGATATTAAAGCCTTGGATGCAACATTAATATTTATTGACTACTTGACTGGAACGAAATGGGTTACGTGGATTTCCAATACTATCGGGTCCGAATTGCAGAGTTCAAGCCGCATCCGCATCTCCAGGGCAAAGAAGCTCCACTGGAGCATCAATATGCGAGAGTGTTTGCACCGTAGCACAGCATCCGGATGAGCGACCTCGCGAGCTAAGGAGGCCGCAATCATTTTAGGTCTCGGCCTTGGCCCGGGCTTGGTCATTGAACCTGAGGGCGCCCCGGCCTTCGCGTTTTGAAGGGCGGGGATTTTGACTTGGCTCTTGAGGTTTGACGCCAACTATCTCTGCGGGAAAGCGAAGGCTTCAAACATGTCAGCGCGGGCTTTGTGATCGGAAGCGATGATTTGCAGCAGGTCGGCGACCGAGATCATGCCGAGAAAACGGCCCGATTCTTCCGCGACCAGCAAGTGGAAGACGCCGTGTTTCTCCATCAGGCGCAGGCATTCCTCCAAGGGAACTTCCGGCCGCACCAGGAGCAGGTCCCGCGACATGATCTCGGAAACGCGCATCCAGGCCGGGCATTTGTTTTCCGCCGCCACTTTGTCCGATATATCGCTTTGCGATACAACTCCGGACAGCTTCCCCGCGGCGTCCAGCACGCCCACCGAGCGCACGCCATGGTCGCGCAGATAGCGCGCCGCGTCGTGCACCGTGGTTTCTTCCTGAATCGAATACACGTCCTTGCGGGATTGAATCACGTCCACAACTCGCATGCGGGACCTCCTCTTCAGGCGGGCAGCTTCTGGAGCCGAATACTAGGCCCATGCGTGGCCCCGCGCAATAGGAATCGTGCCTGAACTTTCTTTCTGAAAACGCTGGGCTTGGCCCGCCGATATTCCGCTTTCCCCAAACGTAAGTTGAACTAAGATGGCCTCTGAAAGAGATCCCTGTTCCGAGGATTCCGATAAGGAAAAGACCTGAAATGAGTGATTTGCCAACCGCCGAGTGTCTGCAATGAACAGGGCCCGCGTGAAAATGGTCCTTCTAGCCCTCCTCGTTTTCCTGGTCGCCATCCAAATTTTTCAACCCGAGCGGACCAACCCTGCAGTAATCCCCTCCAGGTCGCTGACTGCTCATGTGCAAGTCCCGCCAGACGTGTACGCTGCCTTGATGCGCTCCTGCGGGGATTGCCATTCCAGCCAGACCCATTGGCCGTGGTATAGCCATGTCGCCCCTCTGTCCTGGGTGATTACCGATGACGTGAACGCAGGACGCCGGCACATGAATTTTGACGACTGGGAGGCCCTGGTTGACCCCAAAGTGGCGAATGACCGCCTCGTCGACATATGCGAGGAAGTCAGGCAAAAGGGGATGCCGCCCTTTTCGTATCGCATGGTCCACAAGGGTTTGCAACTGAAAACACAGGAGATAGGCTCTCTATGTGCCTGGTCGCAGCCATTTCAGGCGAATCCGGTTGGAACTGCAAGCCACCCTTGAATGTGCAAGGATGAACCACTCCCGGAAGTTAGGTCTCCTGTAAGTGAAAACATTTTCCCAGAGATCTCCGCCCTAAATGCCATTCGAGCCATGGACCTGGCGTAGCAAGTTAACTCACTTCTGGCTTAAATGGTTGAAAAATAGGAAGATATGGGGATATGGGAAATCTCTTCGCTAAGCAAGATCGAACGCATTTGTTAAAATAGTTTGGTTCATTGTGTGCATTTGGTCAATGGGGGGTGGCGTCTATCCCTCCAAATTTGATCCTGACCAAGGCGGAACAGTGAATACGGCGATCTCTAGAGCAGGGTTCGGCGACCGGTCGGGAATTCTCCCGCCCGCCAGCCTGATTTTCGGGCGTTCCGCGTCGATGCAGACGGCCAGGCAAAAAATCGATAAGGTGGCCCAATCCGGCGTTCCGATCCTCATCCAAGGCGACAATGGCACGGGCAAGGGCCTGCTGGTCAAGTTCATCCACAGTCTTTCGCCCAGGCCCGAAGCCCCATTTGTGAAGGTAAACTGCGCCGCAATTCCAGGGGCGTTGCTAGAAAGCGAATTGTTCGGCTACGAGAAGGGAGCATTCACGGGCGCCCACTCCGCCAAGCCAGGCCGCGTGGAGCTGGCCGACGGCGGCACGCTTTTCCTTGACGGCATCGATGAGATTGACATGTCCTTGCAGGCGAAATTGCTTCAGTTGTTGCAGGATGGGCAATTCTGCAGGATTGGCGGACAAGAGGACAGGCACGTTCAAGTTCGAGTCATCTGCGCGACCAACCGGCGCCTCGAGCAGGAAATCGCCAATGGACGCTTTCGCCAGGACCTGTATTACCGAATCAATGTGGTTAGCATAGAACTCCCGCCGTTGCGCTCGCGGTCGGAAGACATCCCCGATCTCGTGGATTATTTTTTGCGCACTCACAGAACCCGGCACAACATACAGGCGCGGCCGCTCTCCTCCGCGGCTCTCCAATTGCTTCTCAAGCATTCTTGGCCGGGCAATATTCGCGAGTTGGAAAATTTAATTGAGCGATACGTAATTCTTGGCTCGGAAGACGCCATTTCCACCGAACTCCTGAGCCGGGGATACAACCAAGAGCCCGTGGAAATCCCGCTGGAAGGTCAGATTCACCTCAAAAAGGTGACCCGGCAGGCGGTCCACGATCTCGAGCGCAAGATTATTTTGAGCGTATTGGAGGCCAATCGCTGGAACCGCAAACGGACCGCCGTCGCACTGAAAATCAGCTACCGCGCCCTGCTCTATAAGATCCGCCGCGCCGGCCTACCCAGCAAGCGAGGATTGCACCCGCGGGCGATCGAAATCTTCCGCCCCACTGGAACTGAGGACTAGCCTATTGCGAAAAACCCGTCGTCGCGCACGGCTGACGCTACACCAGGCAAGGAAAAGAAGCCGTCATGCGGGGGCGTGGATTGGCGAATTGTTGAAATGGGAGGGGATACTACGGAAATCCACTTCCACGAGTTCCAAATCGGTACTACATCCCCGAAATAAAGCCAGGCCCTTTAGCGTCTAAGTATCTCCTTTATAATGTGTATATTGCATGCGGCATCCTGAACGCCAATCGGCGAGGGAATTATATTGCCACATTGTGGTAATCTGAGACATCGCGTAGAGGCTGGACTCGCGGCTCGAATCGCAGATTTTATTCCCGGATAACTTTAACTAAACTAAGGGGCTTAACTGAATTCCTAATTTTCTCGTCCGATAGCACGAGGCTTGGCCCGTACTTTGCTCTATATCAGTTGCCACTATTGTGTGCCAAATAGGCTCGGCCTTTGCTCGCAACAAAGAGGTGGAATGGCAACTCGGGCGGATGAAAATCTTCTGTCGGTCGGCGTGCCGGACTCACGGCTCGGAGCCTACCAGTATTTCGTCCACGGGGCCAGCCCAGCCGTGCGCGCACTGGAACGCACCCTTGCCGACATCGCTTCCACGGACATCCCGGTTCTCCTGGTCGGGGAAAGCGGGACGGGTAAGGAAGTCATGGCCCTTGAAATTCACCGGCTCTCCAGACGAAAGAATGAGCCGTTTGTAAAATGCGGCTGTTCGGGCTTGACAGGAGAAGCCCTGTCGGCGCGCTTGCAGCGCCCAGAAAATAGTTCGGCGGCGGATACAACCAGCAGCGGGTCGCTATTTCTGGATGGGATCAATCATCTGGATGCGGCCGCACAGGGGCGCCTGCTTCACATGCTCCCTGACAGCAGCGGCATGCCGCCTCAAGGGTGTCACAGCCTGCGGGTCATTTCGTCGACCACACGAAACCTCGAGGAAGAAATGAAGAGCGGGCGATTCCGGGAAGAGCTTTATTACCGGATCAACGGAGTTCATTTGAGGCTGCCTCCGCTGCGGGATCGGAAGGAAGACATTCCCGCGTTGCTGGAATTTTTCTTCCGGAAATATGCGTCCCTGTTCGAGCGCCCGGAGCCGAAGGTCGGCCGATCCACGATGGGCTTGCTGCTGCGGTATTCCTGGCCCGGAAATATCCGCGAGCTGGAAAACGTCGCGCGGAAAATCGTGGCCCTGGGAGACGAGCACCTGGCCACCCATGATCTTATGGCTGAATATGGAACCAAAGCGCCCGATCCTCTTCCTGACGCCTCGAAAATCCCCGATAATGGATCTGCGCACGTCCCGTCCGGTTCCCTGAAGGATGCGGCCCGGGCAGCTTCGCGGCTGGCCGAGCGAGCCATGATTCTGAGCCAGCTCGAGCGCACGCACTGGAACCGGAAGAGAGCGGCGCGCGAGCTGCAAATCAGCTACAAAGCGTTGCTCTATAAACTGAAGCAATTGGGCCTGGACGGTTCCGAACAGCCGGAAGAGCAATGAGGAGGTCTGCCATGAACCGAACAGTTCTTCTTCTCGCCGCTGTCATGTTGCTCGCAAGCGCGGGGAGTACACAGGCGGCATTGCAAGACAAGAAAAACGACAAGCAAGATCCGCCCGTCGCGGCGCGCAATAATTCTTCCGCGGGGGACGAAACCAAACCCACGATTACGCCTGCCACCACGGACCCGGCCTACGTGATCGGACCGCAGGATGTCCTGGACATTAATGTTTGGAAAGAGACGGAGATGACCCGCGTCGTGCCGGTAAGGCCCGACGGAAAAATTTCCTTGCCGCTGATCAACGACGTGCAGGCCTCCGGCTTGACGCCGCAGCAACTGGCCACCGCCGTCACGGAAAAATTGCGCAAATTCATGACCGAACCTCAGGTCACCGTAATCGTCACGGCGATCAACAGCCAGCGCGTCTTTGTCGTCGGGGAAGTGCTTCGCGCCGGCGCGTTTCCGCTGATTCCGGGCATGACCGTTTTGCAGGCGCTCGCCAGCGCCGGCGGGTTTACGACCTTTGCCGATGAAAAAAGGATCCACGTGATGCGGCTGGTCAACGGCAAGCATATCGAAATGCCATTCAATTACCGGGAAGTTCTCAAGGGTGACAATCCGGACCAAAATATCAAACTGGAGCCGGGCGATACGGTCGTCGTCCCTTAGAGGTGAATTCATGAGCTTACGAAACAAAACCTGGGCCCTCGTTTTCGCTCTGGTGCTTTGCGCCGCTTCGGCATTCGCGCAAGATCAGAGGCAGGACACGCCGCAACCGGATCCGAACGCTCCGCTCCAACCGTTGGGCGTCACCCCGCCCCCGAACCCGGCCCCGTATCAGCCTGCAACCGGCGGATACGCGAACCCGCCCATCGGTGCGGCACGCGGTGTGGACGCCCCGGATGACTCCCTGCGTGGCGATCCTGCGCAGACCACTCCGGACGCCAATACTCTTGCAGGAGCCGCGCCATTCACTCTCGGAACCCTGCAGCACAACCGCAATATTTTCGACCCCGTGATTTCGGTTTCGCAGCTCGGGCAAACGGTTCCCGCCCCGGACGGCGGGGCGGTCCTGACTGGGATATCCGTGGTCGGCGGCAGCCTGAATTTCGATCACACGGCGGGCGCGTTTCATTTCTCGGCGATTTATAACGGCGGGGAAACTTTCAACTTAGGCTACGGAGCGGCGCCCAATTACTTTGCATCCGTCGCTCCGCATTACCAATTCCACGATCTGGCGGTTGCGGAACAAGTCGTCAAGGGAAGATGGCATCTTCTTTTTCGCGACGACTTTACGGCCTCACCCGGCGCCGCCTTTACCGGCCAAGGCATGGGCGGTCCTGGACTCATTAGCGAGTTTTCCGGCATGTTGGGAGCTTCCCTGAGCAGTTTCGCGCAGGCGTTCCTGCCGAATGAATCCATCAACACCGGCGAGGCCATGCGTATCCGGAACTCGTTTCTGGGCCAGGCGGAATATTCCTTGAGCCGCAGGTCGGAGTTTACTTTCTCCGGCTCCTATGGCTTGTTGCATTTCACCCAAGCCGGGTACGTCAACAGCAGCTTGGTGGGCGCGCAGGCGGGCTACGATTATCAGCTCAGTCCGTCCAATTCCATCGCCATCCTGGGCAGCTACGGCAGGATTAGTTTTAATGGGATTTCCACCCCAACCGTGGACTATGTGGGGGCTTTCGCCTATGGAAGGAGAATCACGGGCCGTCTGGCGTTCCAGGTGGCGGCGGGACCGCAGGAAATTCATGCCACTGCCATCGGCAGTCTTGGAAATTTCTCGCTGTTGTTCGCTTCGGTCAACAGCGCGCTGACGTATCAGCGCCGCCGCGCCGGCTTTTCGTTTAATTATGTGCGCGGGCTGAGCGGAGGGTCGGGCGTGTTCCAGGGAGCGACGAGCAATACTTTTACGGCCAGGGCCAGCTATCAGTTCACGCGCAACTGGACGGGAAACCTCAACGGCGGCTATGCCATCAACAACAGCCTGGCCCCCGCAGGCGTTTCGACCACCCAATTTGATACTTGGTTCTTCGGCGGCAATCTTGCCCGCAGACTTGGCTTGTGGGGGCAGATCAACTTCAATTACGGCGCGTTGAACCAGGCCATTCCCGTCACCTGCCCGGTGGTCAGTTGCGGTGGAACGGGTCTTCAGGAAACATTCGGAATGTCCTTTAATTGGCATCTGGTGCCTATCACCGAAAGGCGCTAGTAAATTTCGATGCGGATAAACATGGAGCTTTCAGCGGCTGCTGCAGGTAACCCACCCCCGAGGGTTTGGCATGTATAAAAAGTACTTCGGACTGAAAGAGAGTCCGTTTAACGTCAATCCGGACCCGCGTTACCTTTACCTGACGCCGCACACGCAGGAAGCGCTGGCTTGCTTGACCTATGGAATTGAAACCCGCAAGGGGTTCATCCTCCTCACCGGCGAAGTCGGAACCGGCAAGACCACGCTCATCAACAAACTCCTCGAGTGGCTGCACAAAGAGCGCGTCTTCACCGCCTTCGTCTTCAACCCTCGCCTGAGCGTCTCGCAATTTTTCGATTTTATGATGGCCGACTTTGGCATCCCCTGCGAGTCCCGCCAAAAAGGCCAGATGCTGATGAAATTAAATCAGTGGCTGCTGGACCGCTATCAGGCCGGGGAACGCGCCGTGCTCATCGTCGACGAAGCCCAGAATCTTTCCCCGCAGATGCTCGAGGAAATCCGCCTGCTGACGAACCTTGAGACTTCGACTGAAAAGCTGCTGCAAATCGTTCTCGCCGGCCAGCCCGAACTCGAATTTAAGCTCAATCAGCCCGAGCTCCGCCAGCTCCGCCAGCGCATCACCCTGCGCGCCAAAACGCGCCAGCTCACCATCGAGGAAACCCACGGCTACATTCAGGAGCGCATGCGCATCGCGGGAGCGGAAAATCCCGATATTTTCAGTCCGGAAGCGGTGGCGATGGTCCATCGGTATGCACGCGGGATTCCCAGAGTCACCAACCTGCTCTGCGAACATGCCCTGGTGAGTTCGTTCGTCGAGCAGAGGAACCCCGTGCCCGCCGACATCGTGGAAGAAGTCGCCCGCGACTTCGATTTGCACATCGTCGACCCGCTGGCGCAGTCGCCTGCTCCCACGCCGGGCCTGGCATATCCCCCCGCCGGCGACGGCAATGGCGACCAACCGCCCTTGATCGAATCCCTCTTGCAGGCCTTGAACAGCCTGGTGGACCGCCTCAACCAAGCCGAATCCCGCCCCGAATCCCGCGTCGAATCCGACACGGAACGCAAAACCTGATCGGTTTTGTCCGGAACAATTTGGCCGAAAAGCGATTCCACCTAAGCGGGTCCATCTACACGTTGTCGTTTAATGTTCGATATGCAACTCCTACAACGTGGAAATCTTGGATTACCATTGAGGGTGCTGAAGTTGTCAAAAACGAAGTTGGCGAAAAAAATAAAGCCGGCCCATCCGGGAGAGCATCTGCGTGAGGATTTTCTAAAGCCCTATGGCCTTAGCAAGAGTAAGCTGGCCATGGAACTGCGGGTACCTGTGACGCGAATCGCGGACATCCTAGCCGAACGCCGGGGGATTACCGCGGATACCGCTCTGCGTCTGGGACGCTATTTTAAGACCTCCGCCCAGTTCTGGATGAACATGCAAATGGAGTTCGAGCTGGATGTGGCCGAGGACGAGCTCCTCGCCGAGATTGAACGCGACGTGCGGCCCACTTCGACCGAGCCCCGCGCCTGATTTTCTCCAATTCGAGGGCGACGTCGACCCCTCGCTCTCTCTTTCAAAGGCGGGTATTTGCGTTTCTATAATTACGCCGAAACGAATCGTTACCTGTCGCAAATCCCACCGCAGATTCGCACCTAGTTTCTCCGCATAATTTGCGTAGATTAAGCTTGCCCGTGCGGAGCATACGGGCTATATTGTCCGCATATTCTGCGGAGAATGAGGATGTATATCTACGATCAGCCTACGTGGCCACAATTTCATTGGAACGACGCGGCGTTCGCAACTTTGCTGGCGGATGTTCGTCACCGCCAAGGGCGCCTGGTGGGGCGGATGGAGGCGCTGGGATTCAGACTGCGGGAAGAGGCGGTCCTGCGGACACTGACCCAGGACGTAGTCAAGTCGAGCGAGATCGAAGGGGAAAAACTAAATGCTCAGGCGGTGCGGTCATCCATCGCGCGGCGGCTGGGTATGGCTGATGGTGGGCTGAAACCGGCAGATCGCAACGTCGAGGGTGTGGTCGAGATGATGCTTGACGCGACGAGGAATTTCGATGAGCCGCTGACGGTCGAGCGGCTGTTCTCCTGGCACGCTAGCCTCTTTCCGACCGGGCGGAGCAATATGCGCCGCATACGCATCGGCATGTGGCGTGACGACAAGAACGGCCCGATGACTGTAGTATCCGGGCCGGCCGGGCGCGAGCGTGTTCACTTCGAGGCGCCGGCTGCGGAGCGGCTTGACGCAGAAATGGCTCGATTTCCGGAATGGTTCAACAATGGACACGCGGGCGGACCTGAGGTGGATCCTGTGCTAAGGGCGGGGATAGCGCATCTGTGGTTTGTGACGATTCACCCTTTCGCAGATGGCAATGGACGCATCGCGCGCGCCATAGCCGATCTGTGGCTGGCCAGGTCGGAGCGCAGTTCACAGCGTTTCTACAGCATGTCCGCGCAGATCATGGAGGAACACAAAAATTATTACGAAATTTTGGAAGAGACGCAGAAAGGCGGGATGGACATTACAGCATGGCTGAGTTGGTTCCTGAGCTGCCTCGGCAGGGCGATTGACGGCGCAGAGACACTTCTCGGCAGCGTGCTCGCAAAAGCGTGCTTTTGGGAAGCGATCGGCGAGACACCGGTGAATGAAAGACAGCGGCGGGTTCTCAATCGTCTGCTGGACGGATTCGAGGGGAAGCTGACTTCGTCAAAATGGGCGAAGCTGACGAAGCAGTCGCAGGACACGGCGCACCGCGACATTATGGACCTTGTCAAGAAGGGAATCCTCGTGAGGGGTTCGGAAGGCGGGCGGAGCACAAGTTACTCTCTGGCGCGACCGTAGGGTGGGCGTCGCGGGGCCCTGGCTGATTTCAATTAAACAAATTGAAGCGGATGATGCAATACAACGTGGAGAAACCGTCTTTCCAGGTGATTTTCTTTCCTTCGGCGTAGGTGCGACCGGCATACGAAATGGAAACCTCGTAGATGCGCCAGTTGCCTTTGGAGATCTTGGCGGTGATTTCCGGCTCGAAGCCGAAGCGGTTCGATTTGAGTTTGATGTTTTGCAGGACTTCGCGCCGGAAAACTTTGTAGCAGGTCTCCATGTCCGTGAGTTTCAGGTTGGTGAAAATGTCGGAGAGCAGCGTCAGAAATTTGTTCCCCGCGTAATGCCAAAAATAGTGGACGCGCTGCGGGCCGCCAAGGAATCGCGAGCCGTACACCACGTCGGCTTTGCCGTCGAGGATCGGTTCGAGGAGCACTCCGTAATCCTTGGGGTCGTACTCGAGATCGGCGTCCTGCACTAGAATTACATCGCCCGTGGCCGCCTCGAACCCGCGGCGCAACGCGGCTCCCTTGCCGCCATTTTGCTCTTGAAAGAGAAATCGAATATTTTCCAGCGCCAGCCGAGCCTTGCCGTTCTGCACGGTCGCTTCGCGCCTGCCCTGCGATTGCGCCTTGTCCAGTTCCTCGAGCAAGGCGCGCGTGCCGTCGCTGGATTTGTCGTCGACTAGAATGATTTCTTTATCGATCGGCGAGGCCTGCACGCGCAGCAGGATCTCCTCGATAAAGGCGCGCTCGTTATAGACCGGGATTACGACGGACACTTTCATTCGGATTCACGCTTCTCCGTATTCAGTAGGACGGGCTTCAGCCTGTCTGCTTTCGTCTTCGTACTTGCCGCCGCGGCAGCGACAGGCTGAAGCCCGTCCTACCGATTCGGCCCACATGATCGACGACGGGCGCGAGAAACGCAATGGATTTGGCTGCGTGTTTGCCCGCGGCAGCCGATCGCCGCACCGCCTCGCGTCACGATCCGCCACCGCGAGGATAGCGCCCCCGCAAAACGTTCCACCGGATTAACAGCAACTCCAGGAACATTCGGATGCCGTCCGACGCCACGTTCACTTTCGATGCGGAGTCATGCGACCACCGCACCGGAATCTCCGCCACCCGCAGGCCATTGCGTTTTGCCAGAAAAAGAATCTCAGGGTCAAAACCGAAACGCTCGACGCGTTGCTGCTCAAAAATAACCCGCGACCGTTCCCGGCGAAAGGCCTTGAATCCGCATTGCGTGTCCGAAAACTTGATCCCCATGATCCATCGCACCATGCGGTTGAAGAAAATTCCCGCCTGCTCCCGAATCGCGGATTGGTGAATTTCGATGAGGCTGCGGTCCATCGCGCGGGAGCCGATGGCCGCGTCATATCCCCCTTCCCGCAAGGCCGCGAGAAGTTTGTCGGCCTCCTGGATCGGCGTGGAGAGGTCGGCGTCGCTGAAAAGCGCGATTTCCCCGCGCGCCTCGAGCATGCCGTGGCGCACGCTGAATCCTTTTCCATGGTTTTCCCCGTTCAAGACCAAGCGCAACTCGGGATGTTCTGGAACGCAGGCGCTTACGACATCGCAAGTCCGGTCGGTGGATCCGTCATCCACAACGATGATCTCGGCCCGGTAAGGCCGTCCTCGTAAATAGACGAACAGGCTATGGAGCGTTTTCGGCAGGCGACTTTCCTCATTATAAGCCGGGATAACGATGGAAAGGTCCAGCGTCGGCGAATTCATTTTTGGTGGGGCCGCGAGGATCGCGCGGCATGAAGAACGCCTCCCAAGAGCCGGATTATATAGTTAGAAAGAAGTTTCGTCCATGAAGTGTCAGAAGCGGATCCGAGGCGAACACGAAATTCGCGCGAATAGCGATGCCCGGGAACGCCAATCTCCCGATTGGCGCATGGAGGGAAGCCAATCGGGAGATTGGCGCTCCCGGGCTTTTCAATCGATTCGGTTGGCGCCAGTTAACGCCGTATGCGAGTGCCGGCGGGAAGATCGAGCGCAACCCAGGCCCATCATAGGCAATGTTGCGAATGCCTCGCGGAAAAAACGGAATGTTTACTGGGCGGAAGATTCAGTGCGAATAATTTCGTAGCGTTCGATGACCGCGGCAACGCCGACTCGAGAGGATCCATTTTCCGGTTTTTTGTCGACGCGAACCACTTTGCCCATCGCCCGAATGAAAACCTCCGAGCCTCGGGTCACTTCGGCGGGCAGCGTCAGGGTTAAGTCCAGTTCCGCCCCCGCGCCCAGATCCTGATCGATGGTAAAGTAAACGCCGCGCGTGGAAATGTCGCGCGTCTTTCCGTTACGCGAGGATATCTCTTTATCCACCGGGATCCGAATAATCACCGGCAAAGATAGGTCATATCGACGCGCGGTTCTACGCTCCGTCATCTGCTTGGTCCCCCGAACCCCTTTTTCTGGCTTTTTATTCTGCCGCGACTAAATTACTGAAGCAATTGGAGTTCCAAAATGCTTCGGTGAAAACCCCCTCGAATCGCGTCGGGCTAGAGATCAAACGACGACAGGGCCATCCGTACCCCATCAATAAATCGTTAAGCCCCCGCCAATACTGCAATTAACGCCCCAATACATGGCACTTGCGGTTCGGGAGAGTCAACCAGACATCCATCTCCCCGATTATTATTTCGCCCGTGAGAATCGCAAATTCCACGCTTCCATGCTGCCGACGAAATTTTCCCATTTCGATTCTACACCTGGAACGAATCGATTTCCGGGTATTAGGGGAAAATTCACCGCCTACAATGACTAATCCGTTGCACGTACTAGCCCCACTAGCTGAGCCTTCCGACCGGTGCAAGATCGGTGGGAACGGAGCCGGTGCTGGGAGTACCGCCACCATCGCCCGAGGGGGTTTTCTTGTTGCTGGCGCGAGCCGGGCGTCCGGAATCCAGCCCGAACTGTCGAATTTTGTAAAGCAGCGCCTTGTAACTGATCCCCAGCATCTTGGCCGCATCCTTCCGGCACCAGTGCGTTTTCTCGAGAGCGTCCGCAATGGCTTCCATTTCGGCCTCGTCCTTCAAGCTGCGCACCAGGGCTTTTAGGCCCTGTTCGCGCACGGGCGCGGCTTCTTCTCTGGGAGAAATCCGCTGGCGCGTGGCGGACATTTCCAGCAACTCGCGGAAGCTGCCTTCGTCATCTTCCAAAATGACGTAGCGTTTCACGAAATTTTCCAGCTCGCGAAGGTTTCCCGGCCAGGGATAACGCACGGCGGCTTCCATCAAATGCTGCGAAGGAACCATGGGCTGCTTGTTGAACTTCTCGCTGTATTTCTGCAGGAAATGGCGGAAGAGCAGCGGGATTTCCGAGGCCCTCTCGCGCAGTGGAGGCACATTGATCGAGAGCACGTTCAGGCGGTAGTACAAATCCTCACGCAGGCGGCCCGATTTCATTGCCTCCTGAATCTCCACGTTCGTGGCGGCCAGGACGCGCACGTCCACTTCAATCAATTGGCGCCCGCCCAGCCGCGAAAACTGGTGATCCTGGAGGACGTGCAGGAGCTTGGCTTGCAGATGAGGGCTCATCTCGGCGATTTCGTCGAGGAAGATGGTTCCCTTGGTGGCCAATTCAAACTTGCCCGGTTTGGAACGCACCGCGCCGGTGAACGCACCCTGCTCGAAACCGAACAATTCCGATTCCAGCAACTCGCCGGGGAGCGCGGCGCAATTCACTTTAATGAAGGCTTGATTGCGGCGCGTCGATCGCATGTGAATCATGCGCGCGACGACTTCTTTTCCCACGCCGCTTTCCCCATAAATGAAAACGGGGACGTCGACGGGGGCGATTTGCAGGATCTGCTGGCGAATTCGCACCATCTGCGGGCTGGCGGCAAGGAAGCACAAGTCTTCCGTAATCGTGTCGCAGTATTCGCGCAACGCCTTATTTTCCTGGCGCAGCTGTTGTTTTTGCCGGCACTTCAGCATGGCCACGTCGAGCTCGGCTTTTTCAAAAGGCTTGGTCAGGTAATCCTGCGCGCCCAGGCGGATGGCCTCGACGACGGTTCCCACTTCGTTGGAACAGGAAAGCATGACCACGTTCAAGGACCGGTCGATCTGCATTAACTGTTTCAAGGTCTCGAGTCCGTTCAACTCCGGCATCAGGACGTCCAGGATGATGAAGTCCGGGCGGTCGCCGCTTTCAATTCTCTCCACTGCCTCCGCCCCCGAGTTGACGGATTCGACCTGAAATCCGTCCACTTCGAGAAGCGTGCCCAGATACTTTCGGATGCTGGGTTCGTCGTCCACCACCAGGATTCGTTCTTTTTCAACTTTTTCTACCATTTGCCCCGCCTTCATCTTGCTGGAATTGCCCTATGTATTGTCTATCGGCAATAAGAACGTAAAGGTACAGCCCCTCCGGGGTTCGCTCTCCACCCAGATTTTGCCGCGATGCGCTTGCACCAGCCGCTTGGCGATTGCCAGGCCCAGGCCCATGCCGGACGAGGTGCGGTCCACGCGCACGAAATCCTCGAAAATTTCCTGGTGGTGTTCGGAAGCGATCCCGGGGCCGGAATCGGACACGGAAACCTTGATGCAGTTGGGATGCTGGAAGCGCTCGCGCCGCCGGTCCTGGCTCTGCAGTTCCTCGGCCGAGCGCCGCTCCCAGAAGTGCAGCTCCGCGCGGAACGTGACGGTTCCGCCGGCGGGCGTGTGCTTCAGCGAATTATCCAGAAGATTAGCAACCGTTTGCTGTACCTTCTGGTAATCAAATTTGAAAATGGGGATGTCGCTGTTCAGGACCGTGTCCAGCCGCACGTGCTTGCGCACGAACGCTTCGTGCCAGCGCGTCGCCAGTTCCGTGAGGCAATCCCGCAGGTCGTTCTCCCGCAGGTGCAGCACAAGCTTGCCGCTCTCCAGCGCCGAATAATTCAGGAACATCGAAACCAGGCGCACCAGCCGCTCGCAACTCTCTTTCGATTCCTGCAGGATGTCCCGCTGCTTGTCGGTCAATTTGCCGAGCGAGCCGGACAGCAGCAGATCGTAGTAGCCCTTGATCACGGCGAGGGGCGTCTTCAATTCGTGCGCCGCGGACGCCAGAAAAACGGTCTTTTGGCGGTTCACTTCCTGAAGCCGCAAGTAGGCCGCCAGCAGATTTCGATAGGTGATCTCGCGTTCCTGCAGCAACTCTTGCACGGTGTGCTGCGTTTCCACGGCCTGCCCCTGGGCCGCGCGCTTTTCCGGATTTTCGATCCGCACCACCAGCCAGTCCGCGTCCTGCAGCCACTGGATGCGGGCGACAGCCGCTCCGCCGCAGCATTCGAATTTGCAATCGACCGGTCGCTCCCCGTCCCCGATGCGGTCCGCCATCACGCTGGGACTGATGCGCAGTAAGTCGGAAAACAAGTTCAAATTCGATTCGAATGGGAAGCCGTGATACGCCAAGCGTTGTTTGCCGCGCGCGTTAGCCTGCAAGATCCGGCCGGAGCGGTCGGAGACCAGAATCGGCTCATCGAGCAAGTCGAGAAGACCGGCGATGGCGCTCGCCGGGATCGCTTCATGCGACGGCAATTCAATGACAGGACCGCGCCTCAACTGGCTCTCCTCGGGACACCTGTCCGCTTTGGGTTAAGCGGAGAATTCCATTTGATTCACTTCGGTTTATCAGCGGGGGACCAACCGGATACTGTCAAAACTTACCCCCGCTGTCAATGGTAAATGGGTTCTATTTTGCACAAATGTAGTAATGCACTCGACCAACGTAGACTGACAGGATATGGTAAACGAATTCCCGGGCACCGATGGCACCCCCAATTCTCTGAATAAAAAGCACTTACAAACGCCATGTTTTTAAGCGACGGCTGGCAATCGGTGTGCTCCCGTATTGAGGGTACTAGATCGAAAGTACTAGGTTCCTAATCATGGGAAATTGCTTTCCCATATAATTTTTCAACTTAGGAAAAATAAAGTATGCGCTTAACCCCAGCTGAGCGCCGCCGAGCTCAACGGATACACGTTCAGATTCCGATGTTCGTCCGAGGGACGGACGCCGCCGGAAAGGAGTTTCTCGATCTCACCAAGACGCTTGATATAAGCGCCACGGGCGCCTACCTGGCCAGCCCGCGAGCCATACGGATGAATCAGCTCGTGAATTTGACCATCCCGGCGCCTCCCTCTTTTCCCTCCGTCACACTGCCGGCTGACACACCTCCCATCCCGGCGCGAGTGCGCCGCCATCGGTCTGCGGACGGGGTCCATTTGCTGGGTGTGGAATTTTTGAGGGCGCTGGATTAGGCGCCGTGAAGGGCGGAAGGGGAACTGCGGTGACACTATATTGCCGGTGAGTATGCAATCGTTTGCGCTTTGCGGCCGAGCGGATGCGCCCGCTAGGATTTCGGCGCCTCCAGAATTTCCTTAGTATCGAAGAATCAGCGGCTTACAAGTAATCGGGCGGTGCGACCCCGTGACCGCCCTATGGCCGTTGCCGTGCTCTTGCCTTCATGATCTCCGCGCCTGTCCCGCGTTGGGGTATCCTGGAAAGTTAACGGTATTCTAAATGGCGCAAACTGGTGAACCCAACCCACCACGTTGGTCCGCCGAGGAGTCTTTCCTCGAGCTGTTAACGGACACGCTCGAAAACATGGACCGGCCCAGCCGCGGGCAGTTCCTGCAGCGGTTGTTCCGCTCGATGGCGCAGATTGAAGTTACCGAAACGCAGAGCCTCGATTTTTGGGATCAGGCCCTGGCGCGCAAACAGGAACTCTCGGAACGCATCGGCAAACGAGTGGCATTGCAGGCGGCTTTGCTGGATGTGCTGGCCTCTGCAGGCCAGTTGCGTATGCCGATTCTGATGGAATACGAGGAACTGCGCAAGCTTCAGATCAATGCCACGACCGATCCCTTAACGAACATTTATAATCGCCGATTTTTCGACGATTATTTCGAGAAAGAACTCAACCGCTCCATCCGCTATTCTCACAAGCTCGCCCTCGTCGTATTCGACCTGCACCGCTTCAAGGAAGTGAATGACCGCTTCGGTCACCCGCAAGGGGACACGTTGCTGCAGATGGCGGCGGCCACGCTGCGAAAATCCCTGCGTACTTCTGACTATGCGTTTCGAATCGGCGGAGACGAGTTCGCGCTCCTGCTTCCTCAAACCGACACGGAGCAGGCAGCTACACTGAGCCGCCGCTTGCGCGCCGCCTACGCGGATTCTATCGAGCCTCTCAATTTGCGGATACCGCTGGCGCTCGATTACGGTCTCGCCGTCTATCCCGATGATGGCGAGCTGCAGGAAGTCCTGATCCGTGTGGCCGACGAAAGGCTTTATCAGCTCAAGAACGGAACGCGTGCGGCGGCGCCTGCTCCTGCTCCCGCTCCGACGCCTGCTCCTGCTCCCGCTCCGACGCCTGCTCCTGCCCCGGAGCCTGCACCGATCCCGCGCCCGCCCGCCTCGGAACCAAAGCGCGGCGTTGCGCCTGCCGCCAAGCCCCCTGTCAAACCGTCCGCCACCGCAGAGCCATCTCCGGCTGCTGAAGCGAAACCGTCAACCACGGAACGGCGGCAATGGGAGCGAGTTACCTTAGCGAATACGCGCGCCTACGCCCTGATCGGCGAGGGCGTCGAGCGCACGGCGCGCGTGTTGGATTTGGGCTACGGCGGTGTCGCCGTCGAGACGCCTCGCCCGGAGGATTTCACCGAAGCCTTTCACGCCGTGCTGCACGTGCCGATTTTGCCGCCCGTGCGCGTCAACCTGCGCCGCATTTACCAAATGCGCCTAAGCTCCGGCATGACCCGCATCGGCTGCGCCTTCGTGACCTAGCGCTGATCTCCCAGCTCGGATCAAGGAATTGGCGAGATTCGCGTACATCGTTGCCGCAAACGGTTTTGGTAGCGCCGGTGCTACCAAACCTGCACCACCGAGTCCCATTTCCAAGCAATCGGATGTGGTTCGCGCGCCGCTACGGCTGCCAGCCGCCACCCAGGGCCTTATAGACTTGCACCAGCGCGAGGAGTTCGTCGAGGCGGGCTTGCGCGAGGCCGAGTTCAGCGGTCAGGTAATTCGTATCGTTGGTAAGGACTTCCAGATAATTCGTTGTGCCAGCCTCATAGCGTTTGCCGGAGAGCTGCGCGGAGTCTTGCGCGGCGCGCGCCAGAAGCTCCTGCTGCGCGAGGAATTCCTGTTCTTGTTGATAGGCGATCAGCGCGTCGGAAACGTCGCGAAACGCGCCTTGAATCGTCTTCTGATAGGTCAGCACCGCCTCCTGCTGCTCCGCTTGCGCCAAGCGAACGGTGGAACGAATTTGTCCCGCATTGAAAATCTGCTGCGTGACGTTTCCCGCAAATGTCCACAACCCGCCGCCGCCGCTGAACAAACCGGAAAGCGCCGTGCTTTGGTAGCCGGGCGCGGCCGTCAGGGAAATGTCCGGAAAATAGGCCGTCCTGGCCACTCCGATTTGTGCGTTCGCCGCGACCAGCAATTCTTCCGATTGCCGGATGTCCGGCCGCCGCTCCAGCAATGCGGAAGGGAGCCCAGGCGGGATCGTGGGCGGATGCGGCTGGTCGATCAGTTCCTTGCCGCGGGGCTCGATCGGCCCAGGATTATTTCCCAGCAGGATGCTCAGCAAATCCTCCTGCTGTCCGATGCGCCGGTGGAGATCGGCGATGTCCGCTGCCGCAGTGTAGACGAGCTGTTCCGCCTGGCGCACGTCGAGAATCGAATTGATGCCGTGCTCCTCGAGCGTCTTGGTCAGATCCAGCGACTCATTGCGGGACGCCAGCGCCCTTTGCGAAATGTCCAGTTCCAGGTCGAGTTCGCGAAGCTGAAAATACGCGGCGGCGACATTGGCCACCAGCGTTGCGTTCACTTCCTGGCGCGCCCAATCGCTCGCCAGCAGATTCGCGCGCGCCGCCTCGGTGGCGCGCCGATATTTGCCCCAGAAATCGGCGTCCCATGCAGCGTTTCCGAGCACGCGCTCAACGGTCAAACCGTAGGCAGGAATCGGGCCCGTGGGGGGATTATGCAGATTGGCCATCGAGCCGCTCGCGGTCACGCTGGGAAATTGATTGGCCCGCGCGATGCCTAGTTGCGACTGCGCTTCCAGGACGTGCGTTGCCGCGATCCGCACGTCGTAATTTTGCTGCAGCGCCGTGCGAATCAATTTTTGCAACTGCTCGTCCTGAAAAACTTCCCACCATTTTTGTTCGCCGAGGGAAGGAGCGGAGGCGCTGGCCGTTTCCTCCGGCGTCAATCCGCGATACGCAGTGGGCGCGTCCATGTTGGGCCTCTTGTAATTGGGGCCGACGGTGCAGCCGGCGAGAAAAAAAGCGAGCGCGCACACCGCGACAGGCGAAGTTAAAAACGCGCTCCGACGGCTAGGATTCGTATTCATAGCTTGCCGATTCACCGGAAACAGTGGCGCAGGCTTCAGCCTGTGGGTTTTGGTCCGTGTAGCGCCAGCCTTCAGGCGGGCATCTGCTTGATTCCAAAGTGCCCGCCTGAAGGCGGGCGCTATAAAACCTCGTCAGAATTGAGTTTTCACACAGGCTCTGAAGCCTGTGCCACTTAGTCCGCCGCCCCATCGTGAGCGGCAATTTGGCCGCCCGCGGAGGGAATCTGAGAGTGCCCCGAATGGAAGAAGGACGTGCGGTTCAACACATTTTCCTGGAACTGTTCGAGGTACAAATAAATCACCGGCGTCACATACAGCGTAATAAATTGCGAGACCACCAGGCCGCCCACGATCACCATGCCCAGCGGACGGCGCGAGGCCCCGTCGGCGCCGTATCCTGCGGCGATGGGCACAGCGCCGATTACGGCCGCGAGCGTGGTCATCAGGATCGGGCGGAAGCGATCCAGGCTCGCTTCGTGGATAGCGTTCTCCGCGGTTTCGCCGGCGTCCACACGCTGGCGGGCGAAATCAACGATCATGATTCCATTTTTCTTCACGATGCCCATGAGCATGAACATGCCCACGAAAGCGTACAGCGACGCCTGCTCGCCAAAGAGATAGAGCGTCAACAGCCCGCCCACCAGCGCGGTGGGCAGCGTCGAGAGTACCGTCAGAGGATGGACGTAGCTCTCGTACAGAATGGCCAGAATCACGTACATGACGAACACGGCAAGCCCCATCAGGATGGTCAAATCGCGCACGGTGTTGCGAAACGTCAGCGCCTCGCCCTGCAGGCTGGCACGGACCGTGGGCGGCACAATTTCCGATTCGGCCTTGGAGATAAAATTGGTGGCGTCGCCGATGGCCACGTCCGGCTTTAAGTTAAAGAAAATCGTGACACTAGTGAATTGGTTCAGGTGATTCACGTCTTGCGGTCCCAGCGAGGTTTTCCAGTCCACGAGTGTGTTGAGCGGCACAAGATTTTTTCCGTCGTCCGACCGGATGTAGAGCAGCGAGAGATTGTCGGCCTGCGCGCGCTCGGAATCCTGCACCTCCAGAATCACCTGGTACTGGTCCCCCGGTTTCTTGATCAAATAGAGATAATTCTGCGAATACGCGTTGCGGAGAAGATTTAAAATTCGCGCTTCGGAAACGCCGTACGTGCGCGCCTGATCGCGCCGGATATTGATTTCCAGGGTCGGCGTGTGATCGAAATAATCCGAGGAAACAGTCGCGAATCCGGGGTATTGCCGCATCCGCTCCATGAGCTTCTGCGCCACGTCATAAACCTGCTGCGCGTTCACACCGGACAGGGAGTACGCATATTGCCCCTGGTTCTGGTTTGTCGCGCCTGTGCTGATGTTCAGAACTGGCTGCGCCCGCAGAAATGCGAAAATGCCGGGAATGGCGCTGAGCCGCTTCGTCATCTGGCCAATCACACTCTGTATGGGCGGACGCGAATTCGTTGGCCCAAGGAACGCCAGCAAAAGCCCCTGGTTGGAAGCGATGAAATTGCTACCCCCCGTGAACGTAACTGTAGCTAGCACGCTAGGGTCCTGACGCATGGCAACGGCTGCCTTGTCCTGAAGAGTTTGCATTTGCGCCGGGGACGAGCCTTCGCGTCCGATCATCACACCCAAGATGAACCCGCTATCGCCGACGGGCAAAAAGGCCTTGGGAACGGCCGCGAACAGCAAAACGGTACCCGCCATGCAAGCGAGCCACGTCAGCGCCGAGATCCAACGATGCCGGAGAAACCACCACAGGGATTTGCCATAAATGTCCAGCACGCGTTTCTCGATCCGGCCCGTTACCCGCTCGATCCAATTTTGCTTGACCCCGTGTCCACGAGCCTTCAACAGCCTCGCGCACATCAGCGGGGTAAGAGTCAGAGATACCAATCCCGAAGAGATAATCGCGACGACGATGGTGATCGCAAATTCACGGAAGATGCGGCCCACCAGGCCCGACATGAATACCAGCGGAAAAAATACGGCCGCGAGCGAGATGGTCATGGAAAGAATCGTGAAGCTGATCACCCGGGCGCTTTCCAGTGACGCTTCGAGCGGGCCCATGCCTCTTTCCATGAGGCGCACCGTGTTCTCCAAAAACACGATTGCGTCGTCCACCAGGAATCCAATGGCCAAAGTCAAAGCCATGAGCGAAAGATTGTCCAAGCTGTATCCCAAGAGCCGCATGGCCATGAACGTCATCAGGAGGGACAACGGCAGGGCTACCGCCGGGATCAGCGTGTCCGTGGCCCTTCCCAGAAAGATGAAGATCACGAAAACGACAAGAACAAAAGCGATGAGGAGTGTCGCCTGCACATCGTCGATGGAATTGACGATCGTCTGAGAGCGGTCGTAAATCGGCGTAATACGCACCGACCCGGGAAGCTCGGCGCTGATGAACGGCACCAGGTTGAGAACACTCTTCACCACCTCCACGGCGTTGGACCCGGCTTGACGGTTGACCGCGACCACGACGGAGGCCGTGGGTTCCCCAAACCCGCGCACCCAGTGCTTCATCATCATGCGCTCTTCCTGGACGCCGTCCACCACGTTGGCGACGTCACGGAGAAATACGGGAGCGCCGTTGGTGCTGCTGACGATCAGATCTCCATATCCCTTGGCCGTTTCCAATTGGCCATTGGGTCGAAGCAAGGCGGTGCCAGACGGGCTATCGAATTGGCCCGCGCCCGTATAACTGGTTCCGTTCTTCACCGCCGCGACCAAGTCATCGATCGAAATGCCGCGAGCCCACATCTTCGAAGGATCAACTTTGATCCGCACAGCCGACCTGCTGCCGTACACGCCCACGCTGCTGACGCCGGGCAAAATGCTGATCCGCTGGCCGACTTGCGTGCTCCCATAATCGTAGAGTTGGCCCTCGGTCACCGAGTCGCTGGTGAGGGCGATATACAAAATTGCCTGGTCGTTCGGATTGGTCTTCGTGTACGTCGGCGGAGACGGCAAATCGACGGGTAGGTTGCCGGTGGCCTGCGATATCGCCGTCTGCACGTCGGTGGCAGCCGCGTCGATGCTCTTATCCAGAGAGAACTGCAGCGTGAAATTCACGTGGCCCTGGGTGCTCTGCGAAGTCACCAGTTCGAGGCCGTTAATCTGCATGAATTGCCGTTCGAGCGGCGTGGCGATGTTGTTGGCGACGGTTTCGGGGCTCGCTCCGGGATAATTTGCCTGCACGGAAATCACCGGATAGTCCACCACCGGCAAATCGTTCACCGGCAGTCGGAAATAGCTGAGCACGCCGAACACAATGACGGAAACCGTCAAAACGGCGGTCATGACCGGGCGGCGAATGAATGGTTCGGAAAGGTTCATGATTGCCCCGCGGGCTTTTCCGTGGCCGTGTCGGAAACCACTTGCACCTTGCCGCCCGGCATCACGCCGAGTTGCCCATTTAGGACCACGCGTTCGCCAGGCTGAAGCCCCTGTTGGATCACCACCAAATCCCCTTGCCTCTGCCCAAGCTTCACAGGCCTCAATTCCGCGGTCGAATCCTCTTTGACGACGTACACAAACGAGCCTTTCGCGGAATCCTGCGGGGCGCCCGCGGGCACGAGCACGGCATTCGGCAGCATCGCCAGCACCAATCGCACATTCACGAACTGGCCCGGCCAGAGGTGGCGCGCGGGGTTTGGAACGGTAGCGCGGAGCATGACGGTTCCGCTGCTGCTCTGCACGGAATTGTCCAGAAAGGTGAGTTCCCCGACCTCGGGTTTTGTCTCATCCGGCAAGCGCACTTCCACCCGAAGCGCCCGCTCCGCTTTGTTGCGCTGGACATCGGAGAAATCGCTTTCGGTGACGGTGAAGTCGGCGTAGATCGGGTCCATGCGCTCGATGGTCAGGAGGGTGGTCATGTTGGCCGTCACGACGTTTCCGTTGTCGACCAGCCGGTGTCCGGCGCGGCCGTCGATCGGCGAGCGGATCGAGGTGTACTCCAGACTCAGGCGCGCCGACTCCAGCGCCGCTTCGTTTTGTTTCACCTGCGCTTCGCCCACGTCCACCGCATTTTTCCGCGTGTCGTAATCCTGCCGCGCAATGGCTCTGGACTCGACCAGGTCCTGCACCCGGGCAAACTGAATCTTCGCGAAATCCAGCGCCGCCTTCGATTGCGCCAGGTTGGCTTGCGCCGCATTCAACTGCGCCTCGAAGGGCCGCGGGTCAATCGTAAACAGCAGAGCGCCCTTCTTCAAATCGGCGCCGTCGGCAAAGAGGATCTCCGTAATCTTCCCGGACACCTGCGGTTGAACCGACACGACTTCCCTGGCCACGGTGTGGCCCACCTCGTCCAGGTAAAGCGGCACTTCCTCGGCGACGGCGGTTACAACCGTTACCGGGGAGGGAGGTCGTTCCAATGCCTGCGGATCTTTCTTTGCGCAAGATGTCAGCAAAAGACCCACAGCGCAGACCAATTGAAATAGCTTATGCCCGTGGAGCATCAATCTCCAATCGCTATCCAAAGCTATGCATTGCGCACACCAATAGTGAGATACCTTAAATCAGATGTAGATGTTGATTGGTGGCATGAATTTCTTCGCCCCGCTTTTTGCTCGTCTGTTTAAATCAGCAGATTACAAAGAGGTTAGCAGAATTGGAAAATTGTAGGAATTTGAAAAATAGCCGGAAATTGGGGAGAGAAATCCTGGTGGCAAGGAGGCAGCCCAGACTTGGAGGAACGGTACTATTTCGCCGATGCGGCGGCCGCGGACGACAATCGCTTTAATTCTTCATAGGTGAAGACGATCCGCGAGGCTTCTCCATTTCCCTGCTTGCAGCCCAGCCCGAGCACGCGCGAGAACCATCGCAACTCTGGAGGCGTAAGACCCAACAGAATCGCGGCGCGGCGTTCATCTACAATTGTATTCGATCCAATTTCAGCCATGTGGAGCTTACCTCTCAAACGTCAGGTATCACCTGCACACAAACATCGCAATTACCGTGCCAAGCGCGCCGAAAATACAAGGCATTTAGAATGAGTTATTTAACTGGACAGAAGGAGTGGAAGGATACGCCCTTTGCAAGAGGTGTCACTTAAAGTAGGCCGACCTTGCCGAGTGTCTGTCATCGCAAATTCAAGATAGACGGGGCATAAACGAGGAACACCGGCCAGGCTCTACTCCAAGAACGACTGGCACCAATCTACTTGCACGGGCAGAAAGAAATGCTCACCCATCGCGGAGAATCCGGCCGCTCCAAGGCATCCCGCCGAGAGGCCCAAGCGACACAATTCAGCGCCGAATCCATGACTAGGCAGACTGGGCGCGAGTTTGCTGCTTCACGCAAACTTTATTGGTCAGCTCGATGAGCTGTCTCAGATTCCACCACTCCTCTTCGCTCATCAGCCTTCCCTCCGGACTCGAAAAATAAATCGATACGAATCCTTCAGTGGAAAGCGGAGAACGGACGATCAATTGTGTTTTTTGGTGTTCCGGCAATGGTTCGGGCATGGGTCATTCCTCCAAGTGATCGCGGATTCTACCACGGATCGCTGTATTCAATCTCTAACACAGCGTTAATAAAGTTGTCCTGAACGCTACTCCCGCGCCGCCGTGTTTGAAACCGCTTCAAGGCGGCACGAATCGTAACGGTCGCCCCCCCGGGAACGCCAATCTCCGGATTGGCGAAACCCCGGACGCCGTTCAGGAGAATGGCGTTCCCGGACGTTGTGCCAAAACGGTACGCCTGCTTCAGAAACCGCTCTCAAATTCACGGAATCGCCGCTCCAGCTCCCATTGCTGCTGCGCCTTTTCGCTGGACCCGAGAAAGGCCGCGCAGGCCACAGATGGTTTGGCCGCGCCGGTAGCGTCCGAAACGCAAGCAGCGGCGTCGCGCGTGAAGACATCTGGCTCCCGCCATAAGCCCTCCCCTGGCAGAAAATTATCTTCCAATCCGGTGCGAACCATCTGCTTCAAATCGGCATAGCTCAGCGCATACGTTTGCGCGGCGCGCACGTATTCATGCGTCAGATCGATGCGCGAGACGCCTTCATCATCGGTGGAAAGCGCCACCGGAACGTGAAACTTGCGATAAATCGGGAAAGGATGATCCTTCCCGGCGACCCCCAGAATCACGTCATTGCTGGTGAGATTGATTTCCACCATCACGTGTTTCGCGGCCATCTCTTTCAACAAATCGTAAGGCCGATCCTCGTGCATTACATCGACCCCATGCCCGATGCGCTCCGCGTGCGCCTCTTCAATCGCCAGACGAATATGGCAGCAGAGGCCCTCCGGCGGAACGAGGCCAGGCGCAAGCTCGCCGGCGTGCAGGCTGATGTGCACCTTGGGATAGAGGCCATGCAGGAAGCCGACCATTTTCATTTGCAAGCCGTAGTCGGCCATCGAAATCGTCCCGTCCTCCGGCATGACGTAATTGATCCCTACAAAACGCGGATCGGCCGAAGCGGTCTCGAACCCCAGAAGGGTTTGGGCGAAGACCTGCTCTTTGGGATAACCGCGCAGGATTTGGTACAGATAACGGAACGCGATCTTGCAGCCGGGCAACTCCTGTGGCGTCCCGCAATGCTCCAAAGTGTGGCGTGAAGCTTCCGATTCGTCGAGAGCGGCGCGGGCAACCCCAACTTCGTCGCGCAAACCTCGCGCAAGCAGCTCATCGCGCAACGAGCCGAAGTCCTCTTTCCAACCAATTTCATGGGCGATCCGCGCCGCGTGGCTAAACTCCGGCGTGTCCATGAGCTCGAGATACTGCTCGTTTTGCGCGGCGGCGCGCGAGGCGACTTCGTCAAGCCATTCCCCGGCATGGCTTTGGTTTGGCCCGGTGAATCTGTAAAAGGTGGCGAAAAACTGGTCATGCCCGCTGAAGCCGGGAGTAGGCACGAAGCTACGCATGGAGAATGCGTTGATGAGTGTGTCGTAAAGGGCTTGATCCGTGAAGGCCCGCGCCGCGGGCGCCTGTCCTGCTCCGCAAACCGGTTGCGGTTTTACGAACGCATGGCTTGCCAAGTCCACGCACAGACCGTCCTCCGCGGCGTCGCGAATCCAGGTCTCCGCGTAGATTCCTCCGGGAAAGTGATAGTGCAAATCCGCGCCTTTTGGCATGCGCCGCAGAAACGCTTCGAGGTCGAGCGGATTCGCGCGCGCTGCTTCATATGCGCGGGCCGCCCGCTGTTCGGCCGTGCCCTTGGCGGGGGAGAATTCCTTGCCCGCGGTCTGAGCGTACACAAGCATCGGCAAGAGCAGGAAGAGCACGACGCCAATAGGAACAATCGGTGCAACCCGCGTGCGTTTCGTGCTGGGCATGCTTCTGGTCCTTTCGTTTTTGCCCGCATGTAGCGCCCGCCTTCAGGCGGGCACCTTGCAATCTCGCAGATGCCCGCCTGAAGGCGGGCGCTACATTAATTAAGTTTAGATGGTCTCAAATTTCAAAGATCGCTTCTATTGCGGCGCGTGCGGAATTTTCGATTCGCGCTCGGCCCAATGGTCGACGATGTCGCGGACCACTTTGTCGCCCACGCGTTCCGCCGCCTCGAGTGCGGGCAAATAGGCCGTGTATTTCCCGCCGGCCATATTCCTGAGGCTTTCCGCGGGCGTCAGGCCGGGCGCTTCGCGGTCGTAGTTGCTGACGGTGCGAAGGACGAGGACGCGCTTCAAATCCGCGCGCCCCGCCTGATCCAGAAACGTGAGCGCCTGCAGCGTGCCCGTATCTTCCATGGCCGCAATCATGTAGTTGCCCTGGCCGCCCGTATAGTAGCGCGTCCATTCGTTGGCCCACTCGTCCATGCGCGTGCCGTGCCAGAATGTTCCAGCCGACATCGTGTCGCCGCGCGTCACAAACGGCGGCTTCATCGCGTTCGGAAAACCGGAGTACCTCGCCCGTGAGACGCGCATTTCTTCGGAATCTGCCAGCGGAAGATCCTTCGTCAATTGAAAGGCCCACGCCACAAGTTCCGGATTGAGCGTGTACGCCTGGCCATTCAAGTGTGCATCCACCGGCTGCTCGTAGGGAATCGCCTTGCGGAGCGGCACGAAGCCCGTCGGCCAATCCGCCGGAATTTCGCGCGCATCGATTTCGTATCCGATGTCCCCATCGATCACATGGTTCGCCCACACTGCTGAGCCGAGCGATACATCCGCCGGATCGCCGCCTCCGATCCCCGCTATCACCCAATAGGCCTTGGTCAGATCGAAGCGCGGATCGAGCCCCAGCGCCATCACCGACGCCGCTGCCTTCGCCGTTGCCACGCCTGTCAGCATGCCGAGAACTCCATCCTTGTTCATCCGCACATGGTGATATGCCGCGGGAAGCGGGAAAACCTGATCCAGATGCTCGCGTTGCACCCACAGTTGGTATTCCCCAGGAGCGTCGCCGGTATCCTCCCCCACTTCAAACATCGCCACGACTACTACTTTGACGTGGATCGGCGCCGCCCCCGCGCCCTTGGACGTCACGTCCTGAGCCAATAACGGACTCGCGAGCCATCCCAACAGGACGAGTGTCCCCATGGCAAATTTGATGACCCGGCCCACAATCTTCTCCCCTTGAATTGTCCCGCATTTCTATGAATTAGGAGTCCGATTTTACATCACGGCAGGCAATCAGGAGTTTCCGCGAGGATTTTAATTCGCAATCGCTAGCATTCCGAATCGCGCAGTCCAGGAGGCATCTCTGCGTGCCAGCCCTCTGTATTCTCCGTGTTCTCTGTGTTAAGGGTTACTCCCCCTGTGGGCGAGATTCCACCCCCAGATCACCCGCGAAAATTAGAAAGTGCGGATCCTACACCAGTAGCATCCAGGGAAGCGGAAGGAAGCACGAGCGCCCAAAATCAGGCCTTCGCCGCTCGCGTCATCCCGTCTTGTGGAAACCACCGCACTGGGGTTGGGCGCTCCAGAGCCATGGCGGCTTCGGGCGTCCCCTCGAATTCGAGGATTTCCTTGGTCCGGTAGGGCTTTTCCTTCTGGCACTTGGGGCAGCGTAAATTGAAGACCTGGGATTTTCGTTGAGAATATTCTGGCCCGTCGCTTGACGCCTGCAGACTGCCTACGATGGCGGGAACCGGAATTGGCGCCTTGCAATGAAGGCATGCCACTCCGCGGAAAGTTCGGTGCTCAGTTTCTACGGTCATGATCAATCCTCGCAGAGATTAGGAATCAAGTCTTGGGGGTCAACTCCATCCTACACGAAATCGACTGACAGGGTCCAGTCGCGTAGCAATATGGGGCTGTGGAAATACAGAGGCTAACAGTGATTTGCGGGGGAAATCTCTGCAAGCGACTGATTATATTATACTTAATAGACACTTCTTTACGCCTAGTTTGACCCAATTCGCTTTCCCAAAATGGGATTTCTCTCGAGGAAATGCCTTGACAGAATCGAACGCGCCATCCCCCGGGTAATTCCCTCTGGCACGAAAATGTCGCCGCCGCAGAGCAGCAATTTTCGCCTCCGAACGGCAACTGGACGATGCCTTCGGAAAAATTATCCTTACAGTTCAAGGACAGAGTTGCACCAAGGCCAGCACTGCCTCGAATCAAGTTTTATATCCGCAGGATCAAAATCGGAACGTCGTCGTGTCCCGCGCAATCCGCCACCGCTGGTGCCGCAACAGCATCTGTTCACCTGCTGAACCTTTCCTGAAATGCTCCGAAAGTAACGCGGGCCTTTCCGGTCTTTAGTTTCCATTTCGATACATTCGCCCGGAATTCTTGCTGATAATTGTTCTGCCATGAAGGATTGTATGACGCAGCCGGCAGGGCCAATTGCACCGGCGCACGACTGAGGAAATCGCTTGGGACCGGGGACCTCATCCTCGCGGGTTTGCGCGGTGACCCGGTAGAAGAAGGCGCATGGGGATCAGCACCAGCATTCACGTCGGACCGTTCGAAATACTTTCTCCGCCAAAGCCTTCCGTCTCCTCCGTTCAGCGCTATGGCCAGCACAACCTGCCCGGAAGGCTATTCGTCGTCGAGGGAATCGACGGTTCGGGCAAATCCACGCAGCTCAGCCTGCTTCACAAATGGCTCGAGGCGAGGGGCTACGGAGTCGTGTTCAGCGAGTGGAACTCCTCTCCCCTGGTGAAGGACACAACTCGGTTGGGTAAGAAGAAAAAATTGCTCACGCCCGCCACCTTTTCGCTGGTTCACGCCACGGATTTCGCCGACCGGACCGAGCACAGCATTCTCCCTTTCCTGAAGGCAGGCGCCATCGTGCTTTGCGATCGTTACATTTATACGGCGTTCGCGCGCGACGCCGCCCGTGGCATGGATGGCGATTGGGTGCGCGATCTATACGGATTTGCGGTGAAGCCGACAGCGGCGTTTTACTTTCGCGTTCCCTTGGAAACCGCGATCGGACGCCTCGTCGGCGCACGCGACGGCTTCAAATACTACGAGGCGGGCCTAGACCTTGGATTGACCCTGGACGCCGAGGACAGTTTCCGTTTGTTTCAAGGCAGAATTCTCGAGGAGTATGAAAGCATGATCCCGGAATTCGGCCTAACGGTGATTGACGCGACGATGCCGGTCGAAAAGCAGCAAGAGCAGGTGCGCCAAATCGTGCAGTCACACCTTGCGAATGCCAAGGAGCTGAGGGTACAGCCATGAGGCAGACATACGGAAAGCAGCTTCCCGGGATGCGGCTCACCGATCTCCCCGGGAAGCTGATCGTGATCGAAGGAACCGACGGTGCGGGGCGCTCGACGCAAATCAATCTGCTGAAGCCGTGGCTCGAGGAGCTAGGCCACGCCGTTCTCGACACCGGCATGACCCGCTCGCGCCTGGCCGGCGACGGGATTCGCCGCGCCAAGGAGCACAATAATTTGGGGCGCGTGACGCAGAGCCTCTTCTACGCCACCGATTTCATCGACCGCTTCGAAAAGGAAATCGTGCCCGCATTGCGCGCCGGTTTCGTCGTCCTTACCGATCGCTACATCTATTCGCTGATGGCCCGCGCCATCGTGCGCGGGATGGACCCGGCTTGGATCCGCAGCATTTATAGCGTGGCGCTCAAGCCGGACGCCGTCTTTTACCTGCGCATCGCCATTGAGCAATTGCTGCCCAGGGTCGTTTTCTCGCGAGGGTTCGATTATTGGGAATCCGGGATGGACCTCTTCCCCGGCCAGGATATTTACGAAGGATTTTGCAGCTATCAAGCCACGTTGCTGGCGGAGTTCGATCGTCTCGCCGAGGAATACAAATTCGAGATCGTCGATGCCTCCGCCGATGCGCGCACCGTGTGCGCCCACCTCAAGAAAAAAATCCTGGAAATCATCGACCCTGTCCGCGTGGAAGCGCCCGCGGCAAAGCCGCCCGACCCATTCGCCGAATTGCTGGCGGATAAAATCTTCGCAAATCTTAAATGCGGAACGAAAGAGCCGGACCATCGCGCGGCGCATTCACTTCTTCCACCGCCGCCCCCGCCTCCGCACGATCCGCATGCTCGCGGAAATGGGTCAGGGCCAAGGGTTTAAGCCCCCATGTAGCGCTCGTCCGCCGCGGCGGACGAGCATGTGCTTGAGTCCCCTGTGCCCGCCTAAAGGCGGCCTCTACAAAAAATCCCCGATTTACCCCAATTCCGTTTCTATGTCCGCACCCTGCCGACCGGATGTAATATGCAATTGCGCTCAATGACGACCGCCTACATGAAACGCGCTCTTCCGCTACTGTGTTTGCTGGCCACGATGGCTTGCCCCATCGCCCGAGCACAAACCCCTGGCACGCAACCGCCGTCCAAACCTTCGTCGCACATCATCATCAATCGCACCCTGGCAACGCGTTTTATGGTGGACCGCGGCAACGTGCATATCGAAGTGATCGCGCAAGGAGCAGGCCCGCTCATCGTGATCCTTCCGTCGCTCGGCCGCGGCGCCGAAGACTACAACGCCGTAGCTGCCCTGCTCGCCAAGGACCGTTTCCGCGTCCTGCGCCCGCAGCCGCGCGGCATCGGCGCCAGCACCGGCCCCATGACGGGCGTGACGCTGCACGACCTCGCCGCCGACATAGCCGCCGTGATCGAGCAGGAACGCCAAGGCCCCGCCATCGTCGTCGGCCACGCCTACGGCAATTTCCCCGCGCGCATGCTGGCCACCGACCGGCCGGACCTAGTCCGCGCCGTGGTCCTCGCCGCCGCATCCGCCGGCAAAACGCCTCCCGGCGTGACCGAGCCGCCCGTCACGCCCGAAGTGCGCGAAGCCATCGCGAAAAGCAGCGACCTCTCGCTGCCCGAAGCTGAGCGCCTGCGCTATCTGCAATTTGCGTTTTTCGCGCCCGGACACGACCCAAGCGTCTGGCTAGGCGGCTGGCACCCCGCAACCGAAAAAATGGAAAACGAAGCCTCCGCCGCGACGCCCGTCGACGAATGGTTCGCCACTGGCCGCGCCCCCATCCTCGAAATCCAAGCGCAATACGACGCTGTCGCCCAGCCCAAATTCCGCCCCGTCCTGAAAGCCGCTCTCGGCGACCGCGTCACCGTCGTCGTAATCCCCAACGCCGGCCACGCCCTCGTCCCCGAGCAGCCCGAAGCCACGGCCAACGCCATCGCCGCATTCACACGCGCGCTGCGCTAAATATTAAGTCCGGTGTATTCAGGGTTAAACTGGAGGCGCGGGAAAATCGATAGATAACCGCGCTATTTGCTTTTCTTGGGCTTATCCAGCTTTTTGAGCTCTTTGGCAGTTCGTTTCAAACCCTTACGCACATTCTTAATGTCGCCCGCCAAAGGCAGGTGTTCAGGCTTGGTCCCGCCATTTTGAATCATAACCTCCCGAACTTTGCGCCCCACTTCGTGGGCCACATGCTCGGCGGGTCTCTGACCCCGAATGCCTTCGTTCTTGAGTCTTGCTTCCGTCTCGGTGATCCGGAACAGATTTCCGGCAAGTTCGCGCTTACCCATGAAGTCGAGTAGCGATCTCGAGTTATCCTGAAGCCCCTTCATCTCTTTCAGTTTGAATAGGTCGACGTTGTACATTCCTCGATAGCCGGCATTCTGAAAGAGAGCATAGTCCACTACTCCCGCCTTTTTTGCAGTACTGCTCAAGCCGCGCTCCCTGCCTGAGATTTCGTCGCGAATCTGAACGCGCTCGACATCTTGCGCGGATTGAACATATTGCCTCGCTGCATCGGCGAGCCTGGCAAAATACACTTGAGCTTGCGCCACTTCGCGCTTGCGCGGGTCGCCATTCATTGCCACCAGGTAACAGGCAAAGCGGGTCAGCTTGAAATCGGAAACCTGCTCTCCCCCGATTTCTCTCGTACACTGCTGAAAGTTTTCCAGGACTGAAATGCCCAGCGTAGTGCAAGTTCCGATGGCGCGGTTTATAGCCTGTTCGAACGACTGCGTGCTCTCGTAGCCGAGCATTTCCATGAAGTCCCTGGCGAACCACGTGCTGCCCCCGTTCGAAATCCCACGACCCTCAAAAAGTTCGCCGTCGTCCGAAAAATAAAGAGCAATGTCAGCCAAAGCAAATCCTCAACAAAAGAGTAAGGGAACTATATCAGTTCCAGATTTCTTGGTCATCGGCATTTGCCGAGTGCGCCACGCCCGGGCCGGTATTTTTAATGGGGCAAATCTCAGGTCCCCCGAAATGCCTCATGGAACAGGACTATCGGTCACTAGGGGCGGGGAATTTGCGTGACGGAAATAGCGGAAAATCCGGCAATCCTGGAATTCATTTAATAGGTGGCGTTAGAATGGGACTGTGGAGACTGGCAATTCGGAACGTGGGAAACAGGTCGAATGGCCATCTTCGGGAGGTGAAAACATGCATTGCATCCATTGCGGCGGAGAAATCGCCGACTCTTCCAATTTTTGTTCTGCCTGCGGCGGGCGGCAGCGGCAGAGAATTTCCCAGAAGCAATTGACGCTTTCCGCCACGGATAAGAAGCTCGCGGGCGTTTGCGGAGGCATCGCGGAATATTTGGATGTCGACCCGACGATCGTGCGGCTGATCTGGGTGGCGTTGTCCGTGGTGCCCGGCGGGTTCGTGGGCGGCGCTTTGGCCTATTTCCTCGCATGGATCATTATCCCGAAGGCGCCTGCATTCGCCTCGGCTCCGGCGGGAGCGACCACAGCGCAGCCTTCCGTGAAGGCCGGGTGAGACTGCGAACCCGTAATTTGATCCAGATGACCAATCGGTGAAAGTTGAGACATCCAATTCACCGCGGAATGAAACCTGCCGCCCCGTCGTCTCGCCGGCTAATCTGCGCCCAGCCCACCGCGCTCTAGGCCCAAGCAGGGAGCTATGTTATTCTGAGTCTTCCATTCGGGCGCCCTTTCGCGCGCCCGAGTGCGTGTCGTCGGGGCGTAGCGCAGCCTGGCTAGCGCGCCTGGTTCGGGACCAGGAGGCCGGTGGTTCAAATCCACTCGCCCCGACCATTCTTTTCAATAGCTTAGCTAGTCCGCATGGTCTTTTCATCTCACGAATGAGGGCGATTTTGAGACGGTCAAATCCTCGCGACTTGCAATCCTCTCGGCACGCAGGCGCGTGGGGAAGCGCATCACGTCAGTAATCATGCGGGATCTCAGGCACATCTTTCCTCAGATTCTAAATTCCTCAGCACCTTTCGAATGAGGTCCTTCAGGCGAGTGTCGCTCGCGTAGTAAGGAGGTGTCCCTCGCCAAAAGTCTATCCAAGTTGAAAATCGTACTTCCCCCATCGTGACGGAAACGCCTGAGCCTTCAATCGGAAGCGCGATTTCTGACAGCAATGAGATTCTCTGGGCAGCGGTACAAGAACCGCACGTCGCATTTGATAAACACGGAGGAATCACTTCGTGTTTCTGGAAAGCGCATTGGGTTGGATTACGCAGCGAGATCGTAGCGATGGTGCAGACCGCCGAGCCGGTCTTGAGAAAGAACACGACCCTGGACTGCGGAACGAATTCTTCCGCCGGGCGTTGCCTTCCCTAGTCCCAAATGTGTGCGGTCTTCGTGGTAATAGCGGACATAATCGGAAAGAAGCCGTTTCAAGTGGTGCTCGTTGAGCGGGATTACGTGATCCAGTAGATCGCGCCGGCAGCTTTCGACCCATCGCTCCGCGATGCCGTTTTGCCAAGGACTTTCGAACGAGGTCCGTACCGGATTGATCTTCAGCGATTTCACTGCTGCGGGAACCTCGACTCCATATTTGCCGCCCCGGTCAAAGATCAGGAAGCCAGGTGCAGACTCAAATGGAAATGCCTCCCGCAATTGCTGAACGACCCACAGGCTTGTCGGATGCTTGGAGACATTGAAGTGGAGAATCTGACGGCGATCGTGACTGATTACAAAGAAGCCGTAGAGGACGCTGAACCTGAGGGTCGGAACGGTGAAGAAGTCCATCGCCGCGATTGCTTCCCGATGGTTCCGCAGAAAAGCGAGCCAACGCTTGGCAGGCTCGGGATTTCTTGGGGCTCGTCGCATCCAACGGGAAATGGTTCTTTCAGATACGTCGAACCCCAGCATCAAGAGTTCACCGTGAATGCGGGGCGCGCCCCACGTTGGGTTCTCCACTACCATCTGGAAAATCAAATCACGGATCTCTTTGGAAATCCTCTTTCGGCCGACCAGCCGCTCCACTTTGGAGATGGCACGCCAATAGAGTGCAAATCCCGATCTGTGCCAGCGGACCACGGTCTCCGGAGTCACGACGATGAGAGCCTGCTTCCATCCGGACCAGATCATTCGGGCCAAGACCCAAAAGAGCTTATCCAGCGCCGATAGTCTTGGTTTCGGGCGTCTGCGTTTTAATGCCGCGATTTGTTGACGAAGGGCCATGTTTTCGAGAAGCAAGCTGTGGCGAGATCGAAAGAGGCCGAAGATCAATCCCACGAGGAGCGCAAGGGTACTTATCATACGCTGGTGCTATCGCAACCCGCCTGTGGAGGGCAACTCCTATCCTGTTGAAATCAAATGCGGCCAGAGATTTGGCGAGGGACAGGCTCTTCCATCTCCAATACAGCCGGAATCCCTGTCGATGCCAGCCGATGACGGTCTCAGGCTTCACAATAATCAATGCGGATCGCCACTCAGTCCACAGGCGCGATAGCCAGACCCAGAGCGCCCGGTCAGCGGAACCGAGGCGGACCTTATGACCCAGGTTGGAGCGCTGCAGGAGCAACAGCTGATGACGCAAGGCAAGGATTTCCGCCTGCAGCGCTGCCCGAGTTCGGAAGCAGGATGGCACGGTGAAAAGCATGGAGACCAAAAGGGTAAACATAATTCCGCCAGCCTACACATTGCGGCTGTGCAAACTCAACCGTTTCAATTGAAACGGAGTTTTTGATAGAGACAACTAAAGCGCTTTTACCGATGGGAGAGGATTTGGCAACTCCCCATTAGCCACAGGCCCAGGTTTTACTTCTGATGGCGAGGCTGGAATCGACATGAAGAAACAGCATCCTTCGCTTGGCACATTCCTAACTCCGATCTGCCCGCCATGAATCTCTACAGCCCACTTTGCGATTGCAAGTCCTAACCCCGATCCTCCTGTCTCACGCGATCTGCCTTCGTCAACGCGATAGAAGCGGTCAAACACTCTCGGTTGATCTTCTTCGCGAATGCCCGGGCCTTCATCAACAATTTCTAGAATCGCTCGCGATTCCCCTACCGAAAAATGCTTACTGCGTGAGACGGAAATGCGTATCGTGCTCCCGGTCGGCGAATACTTGACAGCGTTATGAAGAACGTTCAGAACCGCTTGTCTGAGAAAGATCCGATCGCCTCGAATGAAAATATCGGGATCGCCAGAGACCGTCAGCGATTGATTTTTCTCTTCCGCCAGAATATCAACGAGCGCAATGGCTTCATGTACCAGATCCAGGACGGTGAAGGTAGAGATGGCAAGCTTGAGTTCTCCTGAGTCCGCCCTTGCGATTGTGAGCAGGCTTTCGACCATCCGCGTCAGGCGCGTCACTTCCTCAAGCATGCTGCCAATGATGTCTCGATATTCCTCGGGGGTGCACTCTTTCTGCAAACCTGTCTCACCCACGCTCCGAAGCGCCGCCAGTGGCGTGCGCAGTTCGTGGGAGGCGTCCGAAGTGAATCGTCGCAATTGGTCAAATGAGTATTCCAGCCTTCCAAGCAGCTCGTTGAGGACCCGTCCGATGCGGCCCAACTCATCGTCCGGATTTTCAATTGGCAAACGGTCGTGAAGCCGGTTCGCGGTGATCTGTTCTGTGCGACGAGCCAGATCCTCTAACGGGGTCAACGCTCGACGTGTGATGTTGTAACCTGCGAATCCACCGATGCCTAGGGCAAACGGGAGAGCGAGAAGGAGAAGTCCCACCAACTGTGCCGCTCTCTGCTCCAGGGGAGCAATGTCGTATGCCAAGCGGATTAATAAGGGACGCCCGTCAATCGAATGAACGTGGCTAATTAGCAAGACCCTCGTTCCATCCGACAGGCGGCCCATGCGCTCGTTATAGCCGGATTCCCCTTCGCCTGGAAATATCTGGCCGCCCAAATAGCGATTTCCTAGCCTGTCATTTCGGTAAAGAGTAGAGCCATCGGGCGCAAAAACCTGCATCATCCGATCAATCAAGAGCAGGGATTCCGGGTGATTATGGTAATCCTCCCGCATCAGCAGACGGCCGTCTTGCCCGAAATACAATAGGCCCTCAGCCGTTTCCACATCCTCGATGGCTCCGTGATAAACCTGACGAGTCAGCTGCCAGAACTGAAGCACGCTGGCGGCGCACACATACAGAATGAGCACCGCGCCGAAAATTGCGATGTACCAAAGCATCAGCCTGGTTCGGACATGATGAGGGCGGAGACGCATCACTCCTCTTCCTTGCGCAATACGAAGCCGATTCCTCTCACGGTATGAAGAAGCTTTTCGGGAAATGGATCGTCAATTTTTTTGCGCAATCGCGCGATTTGCACGTCAATGACGTTATCCAGGGGGGTATGCCGCGACGTCTCTTTCCATACGTCCCGGGCGAGCATGTCGCGAGAGACCACTCGCCCTTCGTTGCTCAAAAGGTATTCGAGCAGACTAAATTCCCTGGCGGTTAGGTCCAGCAATTGGGATCCACGACGGGCAATCCGGCTGGCCACATCCAGCTCAAGATCGGAAACTTGAAACTTCGCGTTTTTCGGCCTTTCAACTCTGCCTCTCCGCAAGAGCGCCCGAACTCGAGCGAGCAATTCCGGAGAGGCAAAGGGCTTCACCAGGTAATCGTCAGCGCCCGCATCGAGTCCAAGAACGCGGTCTTCAATCGAATCTCTCGACGTAAGAATCAATACCGGCATTTTGAATCCGCCGCTTCGCAAATCCTTGAGCACTTCGATTCCGCTCCGATGAGGAAGCATTACATCCAAAAGGACGAGATCAAAAGGTTGTCGGTGCAGAAGATAGAAGCCCTCTTCCCCGGAGCCTGCAATCGTCACCTCATACCCATTTCCATTGAGTCCCTGGGAAACGGCGTTGGCGAGCTTTTTTTCGTCCTCCACCAGTAAAATTCTCAATTCCCCTCCACAATCGGAGAACGTAGAGGCCACGCTATCCGCCCGTTGCGATGGACAAACGCGGCACCGGGTCCGGCAGCCCGGACCCGGAACCGCTGAAAATCGAATCTTAACTCGAACGCGACCGTGATCTCACAGAAATGCGAATTGCACTTAAATTTCTACTGGCGAAGTTGAAGAAGCAAAGCGGCACGCTGGCAGCCTCCTCAGGGGAGGTTGATGATCTGGAGCAGCGCGGTGCTTTGAGCGTAAAGCTTAACGGTGTGCCTTCGCGACTCCAGCCGAAAAGTGCCTACCTCTTTGCCCAAACCGTCATCCGCCATGTAGACATCCTGGAAGCCGTATAAACCGCATGCACTCGGGGAGAAGATGGCCACGGCCTGTTCGGTTTCACCGCTGCCCTCGCACTGAAAATGCGAATAACGGCTGGAATACTCAGAGTCCAGCAAGCGAGCAAACACGCCATCCTTGCGGTTATAGCCGACGATGTCCCCACCCTGGGTAGTAATGGGCTTCTCGTCCGCGCGGTACGAGTCTCCGCCGATCATATACACTGTCCCGACAATATCGTGCTCATCGGTGGCTTGGGGCCTCATTGCATTCTCCGAATTACTCCAACCCGCGAGCGCTCGCACGGACATCACCACGTTCGTCGTCGCGTCCTTTGTCATCAGCTTATCGAAGCGAATCGAGAGGACCGACGGCTGCTGGACCGCGTAGGGAGTCGGATCGAACGAAAAGGATCGGGTTTCCGCGATATGCCCCAGAATCGTCGCGCCCTTTTGAATCGCTTTGCCGCTCGGTATAAGAAACGTCTGAAGCGTCTTTGCGGTCACCGTGTCGCCCACGTGAGCTTTCGAAGCGTCAATGGCATGGGTGAAGACAATAGGAACGGCGGTAGCAGTCGGACTTTGCGTTTGCGCCTGGCCTCTCTGAACATTTGAAAATAGAAAACCACTGCACAGTACAACCATAAAAATATTCAACAAGTTGCGCATCGTTATCCCTCCGCGGTTTCATCATGCTCCCAAGGCGGCTTACGATGGCCTTACATCATCGTGACAAATTTCTGTCGTCAGTGAATTCTTTGTTCGGTACATCGAAGGCGTAAGAATTGGGTCAGGCGATTGCTTCAAGCAGCGAATATCCATTTTTTGGATATTGTGTAGATCGAAAAGACTACTTCAGAAAGACCACTTCGAGTTCGCGCACTGTGATTGTTCGGTGTTGAGTTTCAAGGGCTTCGTGGAGAGAGCCGCATCTTTCGACAGACCGGTCAAACCGCAATCCGGGACGTTGCTCTGTTTGTGTATGCCAGAAAAAACCCTGCCGGCACTAAAAACAGCGTCAGAATCACAGAGACGGTCAAACCGCCAATCAACGCACGAGCCAGCGGCGCATAGGATTCGCTGCCCTCTCCCATCTTCAATGCCATGGGCAAGAGCCCGATGACCGTGGCCAGAGAAGTCATCAGAATAGGCCGCAGGCGAACGCGGCACGCGCTGACGATCGCGTTTTGCACGGAAGCCCCGTCCTTAATCAGATGATGCGCGAATTCAACGATGAGAATGCTGTTCGACATCGCAATCCCCGCAAGCATGACGACGCCCATGAGGGACATCACATTCAGAGTAGTTCCCGTCAGGAGTAGAACCAGGATGACGCCCGTGATTCCGGGAGGGAGAGCGAGCAAGATGATAAAAGGGTCCAGAAACGATCTGAATTGCGCGACGAGAATCAGATATAAGAGCAACACAGAAAGAGGCAGACCGACCGCGAAGCTTCGGAAAGACGCATTCATCGAGTCGACGCTTCCGCTAAGAGTTATGTCAATTCCGTTTGGGGTCGAGGTGCGAGCAACGATTTTCTGAATCTGACGAGCGACGGAACCTAGGTCTTCCCCAGAGGGCCGGATATAAACGTCGATGCGCCTTCGGATTTGGGTGTGATCGACTTCGGTGGGGGCATTGAAACGCGTAATGCTTGCCACCATGTCCAGCCGGGTCGGGCGAATGACGTTCGAGCTGTGGAGAGGAATCGCGCGAAGATCGTCAATTGTCTTGATCTGATTTTCATTATATTGAACGGTCAGGAAATAATTATTGCCGTTCTTGGGGTCGATCCAGATACTAGGCGCAATCATCTGGTTCGAAGTGAGCGCCGTGATAACGTTCGAAACCACCTCTTTTTCCGTCAACCCCATTTCGCTTGCGCGGGTACGGTCGATATTCAGCCGCAGGGACGGATAGTCAAGATCCTGCGGGACGTAAACATCCGCGACGCCTCGCACCTGACGAAATCGCGCAGCCAGTGCCTGCGCGATTCGGTAATCGCCTTCGAGGTCGGTCCCGTTCACTTGAACATCAATTGGGGCGGGTGAGCCCATGTTCAGCACACTATCCACGAGGCTCCCCGACGAAAAGAAGGGCACCAGCTCCGGCATTTCGTCGCTCATCCGACTCTTGACTCGGTTGATGTAATCGTAGCTGCCAATCGAATGGCCAGGGTTCAGGCTGACCTGCATAACCCCCGTGTGCATGGCCGAGTTTGGCGAATAAAGCGCCGAAAAACCCGGATCGACGCCGATATTCGAAACGATCATGCCGAGGTCGCGTTTGCTCACGGTGTCGCGGATCAATTGCTCAAGCTTTGCGGTCTCTTCTTCGGTCGCCTCGAGCCGGGTGCCCGAAGGCGCCTTGAAATTGATGACGAATTGGCCGGCGTCGGCTCGGGGGAAAAACGCAAGACCTAGTAAGGGAAACAACGCCAAGCTACACACAAAAACTACTGCGCAGACAAGCAGCACTTTCCCGGGCCGCAACAGAACCTCGCCGACCAGGTAATCGTAATGAACCAACAACCGCTCGAATTGTCCGGCAAACCAGGCGTTGAACCGCTCCATGAGACTTTTCGGCCGATCTACAGCCGGTGCGGGAACAACTCCTTGCGCGGTGATGTCTTCGGTTTCGAGCGATGGCTTATGATGTTTCACATGCTCGATGTAGCGCGCGCAAAAGAGCGGAACGACCGTGAGAGCAATGAAATAGGAGGCGAAAAGCGAAATGACGACAGAGGCCGCCAGAGCGGTAAACAGGAATTTGCTGACGCCGTAAAGCAAACTTACGGGGAAAAACACAACGACGGTTGTAAGTGTCCCCGCAAGGACGGGCAGCGCAACCTCGGACCCGCCCTTTTCCGCCGCGACTCTTGCCGGCTCTCCCGCTTCTAGATGGCGGAAGATGTTCTCGAGTACCACGACGGAATTGTCGATCAAACGCGACAACGCCAGCGCTAAGCCGCCTAAGATCATGCTGTTCACCGAATTGTTGGTGAGCTGCAACACAAAGAAAGTAGCCAGCACCGAAAGTGGAATCGAAAAGAACACGGCCACGGTCGCGCGCAGACTGCCGAGGAACATCAGGATCATCAGGCAAGTCAAAAACAGTCCGATACCGCCTTCGTCAAGCAGTGTTTCAATCGCCGTCTTTACGAAACGCGATTGATCGAAGATCACCGCACTGCGCATCGCTGTAGGAATGTCATGCAGCTTGGTGATAGCTTGGCGTATGCCGTCAACAATGGAAATCGTGTTTGAATCGCCGCCTTGCTTGAAGATCGGCAGATAGACCCCGCGTTGCCCGTCGATCCGCACGATATTGTACTGAATCGAATAGGAATCCTTGGCCACCGCCACATCTCCCACGCGGACGGGAGATTGGCCGACCATCTTGATCGGAACCTGATCGATGTCCTGGGGACCCTTGAGCAAAGCATTCGTATAAATGTTGTAATCGTATCTTCCGATCTGCACATCCCCGGCCGGCAAAATCACGTTGGCGTCGTTGACCGCGCGCACGAGGTCCATCGGACTCAACTGGTTGGCTTCGAGCTTATAAGGGTCGGCATAAAGCATGATCTGCCGCCACCGCCCACCAAAAGGCTGAGGCACGGAAGAGCCGGGAACGCTGGCCAGTTGGTTGCGGACAAAGTTCTGCGCAGTATCCTTGAGCACGGTGTCGCTCAGATCCTGTCCCTTCATCGCCACCAGGCAAACGGGAAGATTCGAGGGATCGGTGGTGAGAACGATCGGCGGATAGGTCCCGGGCGGCATATCTCTCAAGTCGGACATGGCCAGCGTCGAGATCATGGCGGCATCTGCTCTCGCATCCGTTCCCGGCTGAAAAAAGACTTTCACAAGGCTAACGCCGGGCAATGAGCGTGATTCGATATGATCGATGCCGCTGCCGAGCGTAAACTGCCGCTCCAGATGGTAAGTGATGTCGCTTTCGATTTGCTGCGGCGGCATCCCGGAATAAAAGGTCGCGACGGCAACGACGGGCATATTCATCGCCGGGAACATGTCTACCGGCATGCGCACGAGGCTCACAGTCCCCAACACGAGCACGATCAGACACAGGACAATGATGAAATGAGGATTCCTGAGTGAAAATCCGGACATGATTAATTCTCCCGCCGAGGATTGACATTCTCCGTGTCGTATCCGGCCTGTTGCGGTTGTACCTTTTCCCCTTCTGTCATTCCCGTGTGCCTTCCGACGACGAACAAATCCCCGTCATGAATCCCGGAGGTAACCTCGATTCTCGCGGCGGTTTCGAGTCCTGTGGTCACGGGAAAAACATGGAGTATGTGGTTGGAAGCTACCTGGTAAACGTATTCGGACCCGCTGCCCAAGCCGTCAACGGCGTCCAACGGCAAGGTTAGTACCGCTTTTCGATCCTCGAGATGGAGGTGGACTTCCGCGTACATTCCGGGCACGATCGCCAGTTTTGGATTCGGCACATCTACTTCCGTGTCCATGGTGCGAGTGGAAGACTGAATGCTGTCCGCAAATCTTGTCACTTTTCCCGGAAAGGTTTTTCCGGTCGTGGTCACGTTTACGTCCACAACTTGCCCGGCATGGATCTGCGACACAGCCGAAACGGGAACCGGAAGGATCAATCGAAGAAGGTCATCCTGGGCCAGCCGGACGATGGGCATCGACTGGGTCTGCGATGAAATGCCCGACTGAATCATTGCGCCGGTGTTGGCATAGCGTTTTGTGATGACGCCCGCAAACGGCGCGGTGATACTCGTGTATTGATACATCGTTTTTAGCCGCTCGGATTCCGCCGATGCTTCCGCGCTGCGTTCCATGGCGGATTGCAGAGTGGATTCCGCCGTTGACAGTTGCGCTTGCGCTTCAAGATCATGCGAATGCGCTACGTCCACGTCTTGTTGCGGTACGAGTCCAGGTTCCTTGTGCGAGACATCCTGAATTCGCTGATAGGACAGATGGGCGATTTCATCCGCGGCTTTGGCCCGGCTTAAGTCATTTTGCGCGCTGATCACGTCCGATTGGGCGGCTTTGGCGGCGGCAGCTGCCTTGGCCATTTCATTCTGCAATTCGGGGTCTTCCAATGTCGCAAGCAGTTCACCTTCCCTTACGTGATCGCCCATATCCACTCGTATGGCGCGAACATATCCGGCGACCTTAGCCATGACATCCACGTCTTGATAAGGGATGAACTCCGCTGTGAGGACAAGCTCATTCGATAAATCGGCCCGCTCGGCCTTGGCCACGGGAACGACGGGAACGGGATCCACCGACTGGCTTTGCCGGGAGCAGGAGGCCAAACTTGCCATTGCCAAAACAAGAATCGTCGCGACTCCGAACGACTGAGAACCCGCGATCTTTCGGACCATAAAGCCGCTCCCTATCACCGTAAGGCGCCCGTCGTAAAATCTAGTTCCGCACGTCTGCTCAAATAGCCATACTTGGCGCTCGCGGCTTGAATTTCGGCGGAAGTCTCGTTCAACTGAGCTTCATTCAGTTCCACGATGCTGCCCAGACCGTTGTCGTAGCGCGCCTGAGCGAGGCGCAGACCGGTCCGGGCTTGCTCCACGAGACGTGCCGTTACGTCCAACTGATGAAATGCATTGTTCGCTTCAAACCACGCTTCGCGCACGTCGCTAGCTATCTGATTTCTCAGGTTCTCAACGTCCTTGTCCTCAGCCTTTGCCTGCAAATCAGCCTCTTCACGCCTTGCCTTGAACAGGCCTCCCGTAAAGACCGGAATATTGATATTGAATCCCGCAGCTGCGTAGTTATCGTGCAGGGTGCGATCGTGCTCTGGAATCTCACCTGCTGCTGCATGAACATCGATCAGGGGATTTCGCAAATCCTTCTCTGCTTGTTCGTATTGGTGCGCAGCGTTCCGACGCGCGTCGAGCGCCAACAAGTCCGGCCGTTGTTGCTCAGCGAGCGAAACGAGCGCTTCGACATCCGGTTCCAAAGGCGCAGGGAGTTGCTCGTCCTGGAGAGGTGCGTTAACGGTCTGCTGCTGTCCAATAGCGGCGCCCAACCGAGCCCGGCTTTCATGCACGGTGTTTTCAGCGCGATAGACTGCGAGTTCCGCCTCCGATTCGAGAACTTGAGCGAAACTAACATCCAATGTCGATTTCAATTGGCTCTGCTGCAGTGCGGTGATCTGTCGGAGGGTCAAACTTCTGCTTTCCAGGTCTTGCTGGGTCGCATGGAGCACCGCTTCGCTACTCAGCACATCGAAATAAGCGCCTGTAACTCCCAAGAGTACTTGCTCACGAGTCTCAACGGCGGCCTGCCCCTGCGCCTTGGCTTGAAATTGGGCCGTATGAACTAATGCGGATGTCCGTCCAAAGTCCGTAACCATTTGCAAGAGCGCGCCACCAACCGCGATACGATTGGAAATGCTGGAGGTCGTCAAATTGCCCGCCGCGATCGCTGTGCCAGGGTCTGCAACTAATGCTCCAGTTAGATTGCCTACGACCGTCGGATAGTAGGCGGATTGGGCTGCATTCACCGCTTGCTTTGAGGCATTTGAGCGAAAATCCGCCGATGCGATCTCTGGATGATTTTTCAGTGCATAGGCTTCCGCCTGAGCCAATGTAAGAGGTGTTGTACTCTGGGGAGATTGTGCCGCTGCCGCGTGCATCCACATCACCGGCAAACAGAGGGCGAGAAGGAGTCTCCAACATTTCGTTTGTTGGGTGAATCTCATGCCGGGCTAGGGACGCCCTTTCTTCGCCGATTCTCCGCTGGCAAGCTTGAGAATGGTCGTATCTTTGGCCTCGATCATTCCGTCTGTAACTAATTCGTACAAATCATGCAAGAGGCTCTCTATCTTTTCCTTGCTGTCGATGAATTCGATTCGCACCGGAAGGTGCTCTCCTTCGACTCCGCCGGCTCCAACCGTGTGGACATGGCGATGGGATCCAAATCCCGCGTAGGGCCGGATCACCGTCGCCCCGCTTATTCCTTGCTTGTAAAGAAAACTGAGAATCTCGTTATGGAGAAAATCAGTGTGGGAACTGATATCTTGATTGAGGTGAATCGTGATCTTGACCGCAGGGCCAACCTCAAGCATTGGCTCTCCTTAAGTGCAATTTGATCCGCTCGTCAGATTTAGACGTTGATCCTGTTGTGAATCGAAGGACAGCGGCACGATTTGCGGACGCGGCACTAAGTCAAGGCTGCTCGCTTTTCACGGTTATTTTGCACCCATACTTCTTATCATCGACAATGCAGTTCAGTGTCTTACAGTTGGCTGATTTTTTTCTGACAGCGGCGTCAGCCAACTATCAGCGAATAGTCAGTCGATTGCCAACACTATGGTAAGCGTCCGGTGTCCTTCGCCAAAACTCTATCCACGCAATAAAGTGCTCATCCCTAACGCTTTTTTTGAATTGGCTGCGGGCCGGAGCGCGAGCGACACACATATCGGAAGCCAATTTCTTCATCTGGAAGCCCCGACCGAACGCTTCAGACGAGGCTCCGCCCTTCATTCACTGGTTTTTCACTTGGGGATCGCGCCTTAGGCGGCTCGGTTGTAACGATGATGCAATCCGCCAAGTCGGTCGTGAGAAATCAGACGACCGGAAGCGGAGGAACGAGTCCTGCCGTGCGGAGTTCCCTTGCTCAGTCCGAGGTGCGTGCGGTCTTCATGATAATAGCTGACGTATTCGGAAAGCAGACGTTTCAAGTGGTGTTCATCCACCGCAATGATGTGGTCCAACAGGTCACGGCGGCAGCTCTCGACCCAGCGCTCCGCGACACCGTTTTGCCAAGGACTCTCATAGGAGGTTCGGACAGGAGTGATGCTGAGCGAGTTGATGGCTGCCGGAACTTCGACTCCATACTTACCATCGCGGTCAAAGATCAAGAACCGGGGAGCGGATTCAAACGGAAATGCTTCCCGCAACTGCTGCACGACCCAAAGACTCGTCGGATGTTTCGTGACATTGACGTGAAGAATCTGACGACGATCGTGACTGATCACGAAGAAGCAGTAGAGCATGCTGAACCTGATGGTCGGAACCGTAAAGAAGTCCATCGCCGCGATGGATTC
>Ga0302326_10001234_pt1 | contig 66030 bp, 60 predicted proteins | sample Palsa_T0_3_FD_202264 | JGI IMG/M metagenome (GOLD analysis project Ga0302326, IMG submission 202264) | Peat permafrost microbial communities from Stordalen Mire near Abisko, Sweden - Palsa_T0_3 | ecosystem: Environmental > Terrestrial > Soil > Palsa > Peat permafrost | place: Sweden: Abisko...
AGCCCAGCCGCCAGAGAAACGGCGTATCGGTTGCGCCGCTGGCGACTTGCGTCAGCGACTGCCGATTGTAGGTCCAGGCGAATCCGCCGGTTGCATAAAACAGCCAATGCCCGGGCGCGTAGCCGAAGCGGCCGCGCACCGTGCCGGACGCCAGCATGGTCTCGGCAAAATCCACCGGGCCGAGGGCGGCCGATGTGAACGCTGAGATGCCGCCGACGGTAACGGCGAACGGATTGACACCCGATGGGACGCCTTGGAAAGACGGGAACGTCGCATCGACTTCGGCGCCGAGCACGATGCGGTTCGGCAACATGTAGTTGTAGCCACCTTGCACGCCCGCGAAGAAGCTGCCGGCTTCGTCGAACGAGTCTATGGTTTGAAACAGATTGGTGGTGCCGCTGATGCCGGGGCCGGCCGTCCAATTCGAGCTTCCCCAGGCGACGCCGAGATTGCCGCCCGCATAAAATCCGGTCCAGTTGTAGGGAGCGCCGCTGGCAAACGGCAGCACGGGAGCCTTCGTCACCAGAGGCTCGTCGGCGAACGCGTTACTCGTGGACGAGATCGCCAGCGCAGCGCATGCGGCGCGAATCGCAACGGGCGCCGGCAAACGAAAAGAATTCGCAAAACTGTCAAACATCCGGCCCCCGCCAAATCACTCATGGCAACAAATAGGGGCGTGGCGACACCGTCAACATTTATGTTTTAGAATTAAAGTAGATCAAAAGTACGAATCGACGGCGCATTGGGCGGACAGACAGACTCATTTATGTTTGTCGTCGCTCATCGAACATCCGCTGGATACAAGATTCCAACGACTTTCGCTGCCGCTCAGTAGTGTGCACGACAGCGGCGCTACATCGATTCGCCAAAACGATTGCGGCGTTGCCTCGATCGCATGAACGATGGCGGCGCGGATGACGGCGGCGTGCGTGACCACAATCGATCGACGGTGTTGGCTTAACTCGCCGGCGAGCCAAGTTGCTACGCGCTGCATGAACGTACGAAGCGATTCGCCGCCATGCGGCGCCGCGGCAGGATCGCGCAACCACGCCGCAACGGCGTCCGGCTCCTTCGCGCTGATGTCGTCAAAGTTCTGGCCACTCCAGTTCCCGTAATCGCAATCGCGTAGCGCCGGCTCGACGGCGGCATTCAGCCCGAGGACTCGCGCAGTCTGTCGCGCCCGCAATTCTGGACTTGACCGGATTTGGTCGGCGTGTGGCACCGATCCAGCCAGCGCGGCCGCCTCCCGCTTGCCGATACTGTCCAGCGGTTCGTCGGCGGGAAAGGCTGACTGGCGTACGGCATCGGTTGACGCGTGGCAGATAAAGATCACCCGCGCGGTCATGCTCGAAACGGTCTCGCAGGCATCCGCCCGCTACGCCGGAGCGCGGCTGTGAACGTATGCACGTTGGGTGAGGGCGCCGAACAACAGGCCCAGTGTCGCCCACAGGATGACCTGCGCCCCTAACGAAGCGACACGGAATTTCCACAGAACGACGGCTGGAAACTCGTCCGGCACCTCGTTGATGCCCGGGAGCAGCAACGCGGCGATGATCATCACAACGATGTAGTAAGCGCCCACCATGAGAGTTGCGTTCCAGCCGCCATAACGCGCCCCGAGGATCCGCCGCAACGCGATTCCCCCGACCATGGCCGCAAGCGAAATCGCCATCACGCCGAAGTAAAGCCCAGTCCGTATGCCGATGGTGTCCGGATTGCCTATCGACGGCGGATTGGCCGGATATTTGAGGTTCGGCACGGCGTAGAGGGCGACGAAGCCGATCAGGGCCAACAGCGCCGACAAAGCACGCGGGCTTAAGTCACCAGGGATGCGGCCCAGCGCGATCGCAAATGCCAGGCCGAATAGCCCCCCGAACGCTGCGCTATAGACCATGACCGCAACGAACAGGCCGAGGCCGGCTTGCACCGGCCGGCTGACCAGTTCGGCCTGTTCTTCCGGCATTGGCATACTGTGATGTTTTGCGAACTCGGCTTTGGCCTCGTCCATCAGCTCCTCGAAGGCGATGGCGCGGTCGACTTGCGGCTCGCCGTAGACTTTCAAGAAGCCGAAGGAGAGGAGCCCCGCGAAAATGCCGACGAGCATGCCGCGGACAAGAAACGTCCTGACCATGGGAGGCTCCTGTCAGTGACAGGGGAAGCCGAGAAGATGCCGCCCGTCGTGCACGAATTCGTGGACGTACATGCCGCTGATGAGCGACGTCGCGCCTTCTTCCGCGCCGACGAAATAGATCGCTAGCATGAAAATAAGCCCGGCGAAAACGGCCCACGGCAACCATTCGCGCAACGGAATGGTCGTTACCGGATATGCCGGTGCAAATGTCGCGTTTGTCATGTCATCCTCCTGGGATTGCGCGTCCCGTTAGAGCTGGCTTATCGCGACGAGGGTCTGACTCTCGGTCCGTTGTCGTGCGGCCCGAATACAGTGGCGCGACCGTGCCGGATTTTCACCGGCTTCCTCGCTTCGCGATAACAATTGCAGGATAGGGAGGGGGGTGGCGCGGTGTCAACGGGGACCGGTTGCCGTCGGACACGGCGCAGGACCGCTCGCCCCCGGCCACGTTAGCGGACGATTCACCGCCATAGGCACCGTCGGCAATCAGTGGCACCCTCTACGGGCCGCTTTGCTTGTTTTTTACCTCTCGTCCACTACCTAAATTGCGCGCCGCTCATGCTGCGAGGCCGCGATGGCGAACACCTTCTCAGGCAATCATTCTCACGTCTTTCTTGGCGAGGGCCACGAGCGCAACGAACGCCGTACTTGGATGGTGATCGCGCTCTGCACCGCGATGATGATTGTGGAGATCGTCGGCGGGCTCTTCTTCGGCTCGATCGCGCTTATCGCCGACGGTCTGCACATGTCGACGCATGCGAGCGCGCTGTTGCTCGCGGCTCTAGCCTATAGCTATGCGCGGACGCATACCGAGGACGAGCGCTTCAGCTTCGGCACCGGCAAACTCGGCGACCTGGCGGGCTTCACCAGTGCCGTCGTGCTGGCCATGATCGCTCTTTTTATCGGGTATGAGGCGATCTCGCGCCTCATCTGGCCGGTCCATATCGATTTTAACGAGGCCATACCGATTGCCGTGCTCGGATTGGCGGTGAATGTCGCGAGCGTGCTGCTGCTCAGCGGCGGACGCCACGGCCATGGTCACGATCACGGCCAATCTCATGCCGCGAACGGACATGACCACGCGCATGACGAGGGGCAGGCGCCGCAGATCGACTCAAAGGAGCACGAGCACGCGCGCGGCGCGGCGGTGCGCGATAACAACATGCGCTCCGCGGTCGTCCATGTCCTGGCGGATGCTGGCGTTTCGGTGCTCGTGATCGTCGGGCTCCTGTTCGGCCGCTTCCTCGGCTGGTCGTGGATGGACCCTGTCGTTGGCCTGGCCGGCGCGATTGTCATTGCCGCTTGGTCCTACACTCTCATTCGAGATACCGGCGCCGTCCTGCTCGACATGAATCCGGATCGGAGCATGGCGGCGCGGATGCGCGAAATGATCGAGATCGACGGCGACCGCTTAACCGATTTACATCTGTGGCGGCTCGGGCCCGGGCATTTGGGCGCCATCCTTTGCGTCGCGACGGAGCGTCAACGCGGACCGGAATATTATCAGTCGCTGCTGCGCCGCTTTCGCACGCTCTCGCACGTCACGGTGCAAGTGCAAAAGCAATAAGCGTAGAGCCGGGCGCCTCGGCCGCCGCGCGCGCGATTGCTTCTTCGCTCACCGCATAGATGAGAATTGGAATAGTTCTATTCTTTCAGTTTTGCGAACTTTTCTTGACGGCATTATTGCAAGTGGCGCATTCCATGCCATGTGTTGGGCTGTGGTGCGAACTACGAGAGACGAAAATGAAGACGAAATTCTTAGCGATGGCCAGCGCAATCGCCGCGGCCGCGATCTGCACCGGAGGCTTGTCCGCGGAGGAATCGGCTGCGGTCGCGATTTCGGTCAAGGCTCATCAATTCGATCCGGCCGAACTGCATGCGCCAGCCAATAAGCCGCTGGCCATAAAGGTGAAGAATCTCGACGGCGGACCCATGGAATTCGAGAGCAAAGCGCTCAGAGTGGAAAAGGTCATCACTGCCGGCGGCGAAGGCGTGGTCAACGTCCGCGCGCTGGCGCCCGGCCGCTACGAGTTTTTCGACGACTTCCACCAGCAGACGCGCGGGTTTTTGGTGGTGCAGTAAGGCGCGCCGTCGGATTCGCCGTTGTCGCCGGCCTGACCGCACCATCTGGCTCAGCCCGCTTCGCGGTGGCCGTCCGGTAATAGCTCCACAAGATGCGGGCGGCCATCGCGCGCCACGGCCGCCACGACTCCGCCAGCGCCAGCATCTCCTTGGCGCTCGGCCGCGACGGTAGCGCGAACGCGAGCTTCGCCGCTTCCTGCAACGCCAGATCGCCGGCCGGCCACGCATCGGCGTGACCGAGACACGACAAGAGATAGATGTCCGCAGTCCATGGGCCGATGCCGTGGATCGCGGTCAGCGCGGCGTGCGCATCGTCAGCCGCGCCATCGGCGAGCGCGGCGAGAGCGAGCTCCCCGCCGGCCACCGCGCGCGCGATCGCTTTCAGCGCCCGGATTTTCGGAGCCGACAGGCCAATTCGCGCCAAGCGCGCCGGACGGGCGCGCAGAATAGCTGCCGGGTCAAGGGGATCGAAAGCGGCGGACAGCCGGCCCCAGATCGCCGCGGCGCTGGCCGTCGATAATTGCTGCGCCACAATGATGGCGGCAAGACCGGCATATCCGCCGTCGCGCCGCCGCAACGGCGGCCGTCCGGCAGCCGCGATCAGTTTGGCGAATCGCGGGTCAGCCGCCACGAGCGCTGCAAGTGCGGTTTCGAGGTCGGCTTCGGTATGGATATGTGTCGGCTTCATTGTTCGATCCAGGCTGGCCTGAGAAAAGCCGCAGCCGCGCTTACTTCATTGCCGAAGCAAATTCGGTTTCGTCAACCCGCTGCTGCGATGAGTTAGGCGTCATGCATACCCGGATCTTTCGCTTCGCGCCGAGCCCCAACGGCTACCTGCACCTGGGCCATGCTTACTCGGCGCTGCTCAACGCGGATATGGCGCGCCAATGCGGCGGGCGGCTCCTTGTCCGCATTGAGGATATCGACACGGCACGCTGCCGGACCGAATACGAGACGGCGATCTATGAAGATTTGCAGTGGCTCGGGCTATCGTGGGAAGCGGCGGTGCGGCGGCAGAGCGAGCATTTCGACGATTACCGGGCGGCGCTGGCAAACCTCGAAAAACAGGGTTTGATCTATCCAAGTTTTGAAAGCCGCAGCGAGATCAAGGCGCTTGTCGCCCAACGCGAGCGCGACGGTCCTTGGCCGAGCGATCCGGACGGCGTGCCGCTTTATCCGGGAAATGCGCGCAAGCTCTCAGCGGCGGAGCGAGCGGGGCGGCATGGAAGCGGGGCGCCCTACGCGTTACGGCTTGCTGTAGACGCCGCCCTGGCACGCGCAGGGGCGCTCCGGTGGACCGAGACGGGAAGCAGGCCAAAAGCCGAATCGGGTGCGGTCACCGCGGCCCCGCAAATGTGGGGCGACGTCGTGCTCGCGCGCAAGGAAATGCCCACCAGCTATCACCTGGCCGTTGTGATCGATGACGCGCTGAGCGGCGTGACCGACGTTGTGCGCGGCCTGGATCTGTTCTGGTCGACCAGCGTCCACCGGCTGTTGCAGGCTTTGCTCGGCCTGCCCGAGCCGGCTTATCACCACCATCGCCTGATGCTCGATGCCGGTGGTCGCAAGCTTTCCAAATCGACTTTGGCGACGAGCTTGCGGGATTTGCGCGCCGGCGGGGCTACGCCAACAGATATCAGGCGCATGGTCGGGTTAACGACCTGACGGCTCGGCGGAAATGAGCCAGCACCACCGAGGTCGCGGCACTGAAATCCGCGGCGAGGCCGGTTTTCCGACACGATTCTGTTCCATATTGGCGGGTGCAGGGGACTATGGCGCGAATGAGGGCCAAAAAGCCGAGCCGCAAACCGAAGCGAGTTCGCGGCCGGCTAAAACGCCGCACGCGGGAGCGCGGCACCGCGCTCGCGGCCTATGCGCACGACGTCCGCACCGCGCTCACCGGCATTCTCGCGCTCAGCGAACTACTGGCGAGTTCCGATTTCGGCGAACGCGAACGGCAATGGGCGCTGACAATCAAGAGCAGCGCCGAGCATCTTGTCGCGCTATCGACCTCGATCATCGAGACCGCCAAGGTTGAGGCGAGCACGCTGACGCTGGCCGCGGCAGCTTTCGAGCCACGCCGCTTGATCGAGGACCTGGCGGAGTTGCTTTCAGCGCGCGCACAGACCAAAGGCTTGTCCTCTGAGGTGACGATTGCCGATGATTTGCCGGAGACTCTTATTGGCGACGCCGTGCGGCTGCGCGCCGCGCTCGAAAACCTCCTCGATAATGCGGTGAAGTTCACCGAACACGGCGTCGTACGCTTGGATGTGCGCGCCGAACGCGCGGCGGGCCGTCGCGCCCGCCTTACCTTCAGCGTGGTCGACAGCGGCATCGGACTTACACCTGCTGAGATCAAGCTTCTGTTCCGTCCTTTCCGGCAGCCGAATGCTGCGGTGGCGCGGCGCTTCGGCGGGACCGGGCTTGGGCTTGCGCTGGTCGAGCGCCTGGCGAAGCTCATGGGTGGCGACGTTGCCGTCAGTAGCGGCCGTGGCCGCGGCGCGACTTTCCGTTTTTCGGTCGTGCTGCCGCTTGCGCCCGCCCAAGCGCTGGCCGGCGGCGATCGGCCGCGCAAGGGCAAATCAACGCGACCGCTTGCGATCCTGTGCGCGGAACACAATCCTTATGGCCGCGTCATTTTGAACACGATTCTGGGCGAGCTTGGTCACCGTGCCGATTTCGTCGGCTCCGGCGAGGAAGCCGTTACCGCCGTAGCGCGCGGCTACGATGCAGTGTTGATGGATGTAGGTCTTGCCGACACCAATGGTGCGCACACTGTCCGCCGCATTCGCGCGCTCCCTGGCGTCGCGGCACGCACGCCAATTATTGCGCTGTCTGGCCATCCGGACGCGAATGACGAACAAATAGCGCGCGCCGCGGGCATGGACTTCTATGTGCGCAAACCGGTCAGTCCGAGCGGGCTGGCGGCTGCGCTCGCCGCGGTCGTCGCCAAATAGCGGTCCAGCACGGACGCTATCGACCTACGCCAGCCGAAACCCGACGCGTTGTTGCTTGCCACTAAAACTCTATTTTGCCCGGCAGTCGGCGTGCGACGCTCCCGCGATCGCGAGTCGTAAGGAAACCTTCCATCGATGTGTGGAATTGCAGGTGAGTGGGATTTTGACGGGACGCCAAGCGTCGCCAACGTCACCGCGATGATTGACGCGATCGCGCACCGGGGTCCGGAAGGCCGGACCTGTTGGGTTAGCCCGAACGGGAAGCTCGCGTTCGCTCACGCCCAACTGTCGTTCTTCAAGGGCGCAGAGACCCAGCCTGTCAGCAATACCGACGGTACGATATTCGCGGTGTGCAACGGCGAGATCTACAACTACCAGGATCTCGCGCGGATCGTGCGCCACGCCGGAATCGATTGCGACGTTCGGTCGGATGTCCAGATTATCCCTTATCTCTACCAAGTGCGCCGCGCAGCCGCCTTTGCATTATTACGCGGCGAGTTTGCGCTCGCACTTTTCGACGCCGAAAGGCAGACGCTTTTCCTCGTGCGGGATCGATTTGGGATCAAGCCGATCTTTTATCGCGCGGCGGACGATGCGGCTTCGTTCGCCTCCGAGATCAAAGGATTGTTGGCCAACCCGGGGGCGCCGCGCCGCCTCGATTACCCCGCGATTGCCACGACCTTGTTCGGCCTCACCGTTCCCGGAACGAGCGCCTTTTCGTCCATTCAAGAGGTCAAGCCCGGGTGTTACGTGGAAATTCGTCGCGGCAGCGTAACGGAGAAACCGTATTGGTCGCTAGAATTCGAGCCGGCCGCAGGTTCGGTCGATCCGGACGCATTGGCGCAAAATTTTCTCGACGTTTTTGACGAGGCCGTGCGCGTTCGGCTGCATGGCGACTATCCGATCGGTGTCTACCTTTCCGGCGGCATCGATTCGTCGGCGGTGCTCGCGCCCATCGTCCACTCTGGCACCCGTTTGATCAAAGCCTTCACCATCGGCTTCAACGACAAGCTTCTTGACGAACGTCAGGCGGCGGTCACGACGACATCTCGCCTTAGCGTTGAGCATCACGTTGTGCCGGTCCGCGACAAGGACATTACCGACAATTTTTTAAATTCGATCTGGCATAGCGAGATTCCGGGCATCATACCCACGGTACCGCCAAATTCCTGCTGTCGCGGGCGGTGCGCAGCCACGTGAAGGCCGTCATGACCGGGGAGGGCGCCGACGAGCTGTTCGCCGGCTATCCTTACTTTACCGCCGGCGTTCTTGGCGGTCGTCGCGCCGGTATCGCGCAACAGCTCGCCAATTGGTCGCAGTTGCTCGGCTCGCGCCAGTTCGTTTCCGGTTTTCTCGCCGTGCCGCGCGAGAAGGATGTCAACCGTCTCGTCGCGTTGTTTGGCTGCGTCCCTATCGCTGTTCTATGGCCGCTTTATTCGCGCGCATTTGAGCCGCGACTTCCTCCGGTTTTATTCGCCGCTCGGGGCGCTTGCCGCAGTGGCGGAACAAGTTGCGCCGGCAAAGTTAAGCGCCATGCCTCAGGTTAATGTGGATCGGTTCATGGCGACGATTTACGATTTGCCGGTGTATCAGCTGAATTTTCTCGCTGACCGCCAAGAGATGACCCACTCGATCGAAGGTCGCGTGCCGTTTCTTGACAATAACGTTGCGGCGTTCGCGGCAGCGCTTCCGAGCGCGTTGCTTACCGGAGACTGGGCGGGGAAGTCCCTCATCAGAAAGGCGTTTGCCCGGCGGCTGCCGTCCGCAACGCTTGCTTCGCAAAAAAAGATCTTTCTTTCGCCGCCGACCGCCATAGACGACGTCCTTCGCTCGGACTGGGGGCATCATCTGATGTCGCGCGCGGTGACGGATGCAGTCGGCGTGTTCGATTGGAGAAAACTCGCATTGCTTCGAACCGTCGCGAAGGCCGTGCCGGCGCGCTCCGGATTGGGAACGTGGTTGCGCACGGCGTTGACCATGATGATCTCGCTGCACGCGCTGCATCATCTGTTCATTGCTGGAGGCAGCCGCGCCTAGCAGCGCGGCGCGAAGATCGATTTTCCGCCGATGTCCGCGGTCGGCAAGGGACGCAAGGCATTCAGCGCCAAGCGTCGACTTCGGCGACCATCGTTTCGGTCAGAATTGTTTCGAATAAACGCAAAGCGCGCGCGATCACGGCGCCGTCCGTTACCCGATGATCATAAACGAAGCGGACATCCACGGTGCCGTCGGCGGCAAACGGGCCATAATTGAGCACCACGGTACTCGGAAACAGCGGACGCAATGACTCGACGCCCAGCGCCGAATAAACCGACAATGCGAACGTGCCGAAGAAATTGGCGCGCTGACGGCCGATATTGAGCCCGACCCACATCAGCAGCCGGCGCATTGGTCCGGGCAACCGGCCGACGACGAGAACGCGCCGGAACTCCTTGATGTCAGCAAGTGGCGCTTCATTGAAGCGCCGCACCAGCTTAACAAGTTCGGGAAGTGGAAGATTCGCAGGCTCTTTTATTTTTCCGGCGAATACCGCCGGCCCCTCATCGGTCTGTCGCTCGACTGAAATAATCCCGACGCTTTCGGGATACTCGTAAAGGTGGGGGACTGGAAAGCCGATATAGACGCGCCGCAACTCTGGGACTTTCTGCGCCAAGATCGCAAACCCTTTGACGAACAGCGCGGTCCACGGTGGACGATGTGGACAGGATGCGCGCGCTTCAATCAGGGCGCCGAGCGCCATGCGACGGTGCACCGGCAGGAGCGGTGCCCTGTTGGCAAAATAGAGCATGTCGTTTCGGACCCGGCTCGACGGCGTGAGTTTGATTGAACGACCCCGCATGGCGAACCCGGTTGATTGCCCTACTTGTTCGGTCGCCACCGCGTGACGACCGCCGTCGCGGTGAGATCGTATATCGCATCCGGCATGGGCATGGCCAAAAGCGCGGCAGGAACCTTATTGCGAGAGCGTGCCTACTACGTCCGCCGCATTTGCACCTGCCTAACCGCGGTCGCCGGTGGCGCCGCGTCTTCGACGATGCGCACCAGGTCGCTCATGATGCGGTTTAATTCAAAATCCTTCGGCGTGTAGACAGCGGCAACGCCCGCATCCTTCAGGGCACTGGCGTCCTCCGGCGGGATGATGCCGCCGACCACCACCGGAATGTCGACGTCGGTCGCCTCGCGCAGCCGGCTCACCACGTCCTTTACCAGCGGAAGGTGGCTGCCTGAGAGGATCGATAGTCCGACGACATGCGCTTTCTTCTCAAGCGCCGCTTCGACAATCTCCTCAGGGGTGAGCCTAATCCCCTCGTAAACCACCTGCATGCCGGCGTCGCGGGCGCGCACCGCGATCTGCTCCGCGCCATTAGAGTGGCCGTCGAGCCCGGGCTTACCCACCAGGAATGTCAGCCGGCGTCCGAGCTTGCGCGACACGCGGTCGACTTCGCCGCGAATGTCGTCGAGCCCTTCGACGTCGTTACGCATGGCTTGGCCGACGCCGGTCGGCGCGCGGTATTCGCCGAACGCTTGGCGCAGCGTCCAGCCCCATTCGCCGGTAGTGACGCCGGCCTTGGCGCACTCGATCGAGGCGGGCATGATGTTGCCCCGGCCGGTGGCGGCACGTTTGAGTTCAGTCAGCGCTGCCTTGACTTTGGCGTCATCGCGCTGCGAGCGCCAGGCTTCGAGCTGCGCGATCTGGTCTCGCTCGGCCTCCGCCGATACCGTCATGATGGCGTCGATGCCGCCGGTCAGCGGCGAGGGTTCGGTCTCGATATATTTGTTGACGCCGACGACGATCTGCTCGGCCCGCTCGATCGCTTCGAAACGAGCGCTGGCCGAGGCCACGAGTTGCTGTTTCATGTAACCGGTTTCTACCGCTTCGATCGCGCCGCCCATCTCCTCAATGCGCTTGAGCTCCTGTTTCGCCTCACGCTTGAGTTCCTCGACCTTGGCGTCAATCGCCTTGGATCCGTCAAACAAGTCGCCGTATTCGAGAAGATCCGTCTCGTAAGCAAGAATTTGCTGCATGCGCAGCGACCATTGCTGGTCCCACGGCCGCGGCAGCCCGAGCGCCTCGTTCCAGGCCGGAAGCTGGACCGCCCTGGCGCGCGCTTTCTTTGAAAGCGTCACCGCCAGCATCTCGATCAGGATGCGGGCGACGTTGTTCTCCGGTTGCGGCTCGGTCAATCCCAGCGAATTGACCTGCACGCCATAGCGGAACAGCCGCTGCTTCGGATCGGTGATGCCGTAGCGCTCGCGTGTGATCTCGTCCCAAAGATCGACGAAGGCGCGCATCTTGCAAATTTCCGTGACGAACCGCATGCCGGCGTTGACGAAGAACGAAATGCGCCCGACGACTTCGCCGAATTTTGCTTGCGTCACCTCGCCGGAGTTCTTCACCGTGTCGAGTACGGCGATTGCGGTGGCGAGCGCATAGGCGAGCTCTTGCACCGGCGTCGCCCCCGCCTCCTGAAGGTGATACGAGCAAATGTTCATCGGATTCCACTTCGGCAGTTCGCTCGTCGTGAAGATCGCGATGTCCTTGATCAGGCGCATCGAGGGCGCCGGCGGAAACACGTAAGTGCCGCGCGACAGATATTCCTTGATGATGTCGTTCTGGATTGTGCCCTGGAGCGCCTCGCGCGGCACACCCTGCTCGTCAGCCACCGCGATGTAGAGCGCCATCAACCACGCCGCGGTGGCATTGATGGTCATCGAGGTGTTCATTTTGGCGAGCGGAATGCCGTCGAACAGCGCGCGCATGTCGCCGAGGTGGTTAATCGGCACGCCGACCTTGCCGACTTCGCCGCGCGCCAGGACGTGGTCGCTGTCGTAGCCGGTTTGTGTCGGCAGATCGAATGCGACGGAAAGGCCGGTCTGGCCCTTGCTCAGATTTCTTCGGTAGAGCTCATTCGAGGCCGCCGCCGTCGAATGCCCGGCATAGGTGCGGAAAATCCAAGGCTTGTCGCGTCGCGGCGCTTGGCCAGTTGGCAGTTCGCTGGATTGCTGGTCGCGGTGCGACGCGTCATTCATCGGTGTAACCCGCATTCCGGCGCAAGCAATGTGCCGCGATTTCTATTGCGGCGCAATGACTGTTCCAGCCTTGGCAGGTCTTGCGAACGGCGTTCAATGCGTGGTGTCGCCCTCGGCCGCTCCGCCTTTTTGCAAATACATCTCGCCGAGATGCGCGATAGTATGGGCGAGCACGTTCGCCTGGTCGTCTTCAGGCACAAAGGTCAGGATCATGTCCGCGAGGCTCTCGGCCATGCGGGCGGCTATATCCGCGGCGTCCGCTGTATCGGCTTTATCAATGTATTTTTGCACGATTTCATTGATATCGCAGTGAAGACAGTCCGACATCTGGCCGCTCTTTCCTGGTGGCAAACCGCGAATATGGGGGTTCTAGCGGCAAAATCAGCATCCCGGTTACGTGACGGCGCCGCAATTGGCGGTATCGTCCGAACGAATTTAACGCCCAGTCGCGGCGTTTAACTGCGAGTTCCCTTCTGGCGCGGCCGTGGCCGACCGCAGGCGCGGTCTTGCATTACGCCGCCGCCCGGTGACGGGCGTTGCGATTTGCTCACCTGCATCCACGCAATTGTCGGCATCCATAGGCGGGGTCGTTTATGACCCGCGCCGATTATTTGCTTGGGAAGGCGTGGTCACGCCCGGCAGGAGCGGCATTGGGGCGTTAGCAATGTTCGGCACGGCGCCGGTTGGATGCAAAGAATGACGCTGGATCTTCCGACCCTGATGGTGATGCAAAGTTTCGCGATGGCCAGCGCCGGCGCGGTGCTGCTGTTCGCCTGGACGCAGAACCGGGTGGTGTCGTCGCTGGCTCTCTGGGGCATTGCCGATTTTTCTGCCGCCGCGGGAATCCTGTTGTTGATGTTCGCGGTCGAGCTCGAACAACCGGGGTTGTCCGCGCTTGGCGGCGCGCTACTGTGCGCACAGGCGGGTTTGATCTGGAAAGCGGCGCGCAATATCGACGGCAAGCCGGCGCCGCTCGTCCTTGCGTTTCTCGGCGGTGGTCTGATTGTCGCCGCCGGCGCGGTCCCGGTGGTTCGCGAGTATGACGGTTCCGTCGCGTTGGCCGGCGGTGCCGTCTACACCGCCATTACCGCGATAAGCCTATGGCGCGGCCGCGGCGACCGATTGATTGCCCGCTGGGCGCTTTTCAGCTTCGCGACCATTCATGCGCTGGCCTTGTTAGTCGGAACGCTGTCGACATTCATCGGCACGACCGGGCAGGATTCGGTTCCACAGCTCGCCAGCCTTTTCGGCTTCATCTATTTCGAAAGCGTCGTGTTTGCACTCGGCACCGCGGTGTTTGCGCTCGCTCTGATCAAGGAGCGCAATGAGGCGGCAAGTCTTGTTGCCGCCAGCACCGATGGGCTGACCGGTGTCGCCAATCGCGCGACTTTGCTCGACAGCGCCGAACGGGCCATGCAGCGCTGCCGCCGGAACGGCGCGCCGATCGCGGTGGTGATGTTCGATCTCGATCGTTTCAAGCGCATCAACGATCTGCACGGCCACGCCATCGGCGACGCCGTGCTGCAGAAATTTTGCGAGATTGCGACCGCGGCGCTGCGGCCACACGATCTGTTCGGCCGCCTTGGCGGCGAGGAGTTCGCCGCGGTCATGCCGGGATGCGGCCTCGAGGCGGCCTGCGCGCGTGCCGAGCGCATTCGCGTCGCCTTTGTCGAAGCCTCAAAGTTCATCCGTGGTCGTCAGGTCAAAGCGAGTGTCAGCGGCGGTGTGTCGGCAAGCGAGGCGGCCGACGAAATATTCGACGTTCTGCTCGAGCGAGCCGATGCCGCGTTGTATGCGGCCAAAGCGGAAGGACGAAACCGCGTCAAGCGTGCCGGGAACGCCGCCCCGTCCGAGGAAAAGTCGAATATTTTCCGCGTCGCCTGAACGACCGATGGGGCGACCGTGAACAGCGCACGCTTCGCGCGTTAGCCGCGCTGCCCGCGCTCGCCGGCAAGGATCAGCGCCCAGAACACCTTGTACTTGGAGGTCGGCGAATAGACCGCGGCAATGCCGATGCGGGTGACCGCGGCATTGAGCATATTGGCGCGGTGCGGCGGTGAATCGCGCCAGCCGGAAAACGCTTCCGCCAGCGTGTGGTAGCCGGCCGAAATGTTCTCGACCGCGACGCTGCCGCGGAAGGCTGAGTCTTTGATGCGTTCCTGAAACGGCCGGCCGATATCGTGATCCATTCGATCATGCGCCGCCATGGCGTGCGCCTGCTCGTTCGCCAGCCGCATTAGTTCAGGATCGACAGTCAGCGGACCGAGACTGTTGTTGCCGCGATACCCGGAAATCATGGAGGCAGCTGCCGCCGCGTCGACCTTCACGTCGGTTTGCGCGAGATCTTGATAAAACGTTGGCTGTTCAGGCGGAGCTTTGTCGGCGCATGCGGCAAGTGCTGCGCTCGCAATGATGACGCAAAAGCAGAGCAAATCGGACGGGCGTTTCATCTATTTCGGGTAAGCGGTTGGCGATTTTCGGAGAGCGTAAAAGCGCGCAGTGTCGGCGCCGTTCTACGCGCTCACGCTTCTATCCGCAAATGACTGGAGCGCCCGCCGCGCGATCAATGCGGCGATTACCAGAATCGCCGCGAAGCCGACCGGAGCTTTCACGAAGGGAAAGATCAAAATCAAGAAGCAGGCGAAGGCTATGCCGGCCCATTCATGCGGCAAGAATCCGCGTGCATGGCCGACCCGGAAGAGAAAAGCGAGCGGAACGGCCAAGACCACAAGATCGTAAGTATAGAGATAAGGCGTCGCCAGCATGGCAGCGGTGCCGAGCGCGGCCGCCTTAATGTCTTCGCCGGCTCGGCTTCGCCACAACGCGGCGACCGCAATTGCCGCCGCGAGCGCGACCGCCGCCTGGACGTACCAGGCCAAAGCCTCGCTGCCGCCGAGCGTGCGGACCGTGCCGAACGCGGTTTGCATCTTGCCGAGATCCGCCGCGCCTTCCGACAGGAACGCCTGCTCGGTGTGGCCGATATTGGCAAAGAACGCGAGCCAGGTGTCAGTGCCGAAGGCAAGCCAGCTCGCGGCCGCCATCAGCGCTGCCGTCACGGTCGCGGCGGCAAAAGTTCGCCAATGCCCGCCGGCCGCGAGCGCGATCGGAAACAGAAAACCGAGATGCGGCTTGTAGCTCAGTAGCCCGATGAGAATGCCGGCGGCGATCGGCCGCCGGTCGAGCAGAAAAAGCGCGCCGCCGAAAAGCCCCGCAGTCAAGAATCCATTTTGGCCGACGATGAAGTTGCTGAGTATCGCGGGAAAGGCGGCCGCGAGCAGATAGCCGGTGCGATCGCCGATGATGGCGCGAATTGCGGCGAGGTAGATCGGGAAGGTACCGAAGACCCAAACGGCATAAGCGGTGGCAAAGGACAAAAAAGCCAAACCCGCGGCGACGAACAGAAACGGCGGCGGATAATGCCAGCCGAAATAGCCGGCGAACGGATGGCCGACCGCCGCTTCCTCGACGATCTTGTGCGTCGGCCAGTCGTAGGCGGAGGCGGGATGGCCTTCGAGCACCAGCCGACCCGCGGCCCAGACGTTGACGAAATCAGACTGCACGCCGGTGCCGTCGGGCGCGACGATCCAAATGCCTTGTAGATAACAAGCGGCGAGATAGACCGCGTGCGCAACCACGAGCGCAAAAGCTATGAGCTCCAGCGGACGCGAAAGCTTGGCGTCGCCGACGTGTCCCGGCGAAGACGCGTACAGCGCCATGGGCTTTCGGCCTTCTCTTTGTAGGCATGATCCGGAAGGCGCAAAGCCTCGACTTCCGGAAACATCATGCGCCGCGAAGGCGCGAAGCTAGGCCGGACGGTCTTGAAGAACCTTTAATCGTTGCGCGAGGCGAACGCGTCTAGGCGCGCCGGACCAGGCGCACGATGAGCAGCAGAATGACCGCGCCGATGAAGGCATCGATGATGGCCGCGATAAAGCCGCCGCCGATAAAAATGCCGAGCCGCGGCAACAACCACCCGGCGATGACGGCGCCGACGATGCCCACGACAATGTCGCCGATCAGTCCGAAGCCGCCGCCCCTGACAACCATGCCGGCGAGCCAACCGGCAATCGCGCCGACGATAAGCCAAATAATGATGCTCTCTATGCCCATTGCATCCCCCCGATTACCGATGACCTCTGCGAAAAAAGACTCGGCGAATGCCGACTCCCGAACCTTAAGGGCTGCGGCTTGTTCTGTCAGCCCTTCGCGGTGTCGCCTGTTGATGGAACACCCGCTCTCCGAAGTGCTTATTGCACTGCAACATGAACTGCGGCACACTCGCGCCGCTTGTAAGTGTGGAGATCAGCCGGAGCCCGCCATGGCCGTCGCCCAGCAAAAGAGGCCTTCAGCCGCGCCGCTTAAGGACCTTTACGACATCGGCGAGATTCCACCACTTGGGCACGTGCCGCCACAAATGCACGCCTGGGCCATCCGCAAGGAGCGCCACGGGCCGCCAGAAAAATCCATGCAGCAAGAAGTGCTGCCAACGTGGCCGATCGGCGAAGACGAAGCGCTGGTCTACGTCATGGCCGCCGGCGTCAACTATAACGGCGTGTGGGCCGGGCTCGGCGTGCCCGTTTCCCCGCTCGACGGACATAAGCATCCATTCCACATTGCCGGTTCCGACGCCTCCGGCGTGGTTTGGGCCGTTGGCCCCAAGGTGAACCGCTGGAAAGTCGGCGACGAAGTCATCGTTCACTGCAATCAAGACGACGGCGACGACGAGGACTGCAACGGTGGCGACCCGCTGCTGTCGCCGTCACAGCGCATCTGGGGCTACGAGACGCCTGACGGCTCGTTCGCGCAGTTCTGCCGCGTGCAGTCGCGCCAGCTCATGCAGAAGCCGCCGCATCTGACCTGGGAAGAAGCGGCGTGCTACACGCTGACGCTTGCCACTGCTTACCGCATGCTGTTCGGCCATGCGCCGCACACGTTGAAGCCCGGCGACAACGTTCTGGTGTGGGGCGCCTCCGGCGGCCTCGGCGTTTTCGGCGTGCAGCTCGTCGCTGCCTCCGGCGCCAATGCCATCGGCATCGTCTCCGACGAATCAAAATCCGAATATGTTTTCAATCTCGGCGCCAAGGGCGTCATCAACCGCAGCAAATTCAAATGCTGGGGCGCGATGCCGAAAGTCGGCACGCCGGAATACGACGTCTGGGTGAAAGAGGCGCGGAGCTTCGGCAAGGCAATCTGGGAAATAACCGGCAAACGCGACGTCGACATCGTGTTCGAGCACCCGGGCGAAGCGACTTTCCCGGTATCGTGTCTGGTGGTCAAGCGCGGCGGTATGGTGGTGTTTTGCGCAGGCACCTCGGGCTACAACATCACGTTCGATGCCCGCTACGTGTGGATGCGGCAGAAGCGCGTGCAGGGCTCGCACTTCGCGCATCTGAAACAGGCGAGCGCCGCCAACCGTTTCGTCATGGACCGCCGCATCGATCCGTGCATGAGCGACGTGTTTCCGTGGACCAAGATCCCATACGCGCACGAACTGATGCGCACCAACAAGCACAAGCCGGGCAACATGTCGGTGCTGGTCAATGCGCCGCGCCCGGGCTTGCGCAATTTCGACGACGCGCTGGAAGCGGCGTCATTGCCGGAATTGGCCGGCCAGGTCATCCGCGCCTGAATGCGCGGTTAGACGGGCAGCAGTGCGGTCGCGAGAGCACTCTGCACAGCACGCGCCTTGCGCCAGCGGATGTAACTTAACGTCGCGCGTTCGGTGGCCGCTTTGCATGACGAGGCAAAGCCGAGCAGCAGAAACGCCGCCCACAAAACCCAATTCGCCAATTCAAGGGCGCCGGCGGCAAGCACGATGGCGCCGCGCCCGAGCAATTTGATGACGGCGCGGGTTTTGCCGCCTTTGGCCGCCGCGAGCCGCGCGAAGCGCGACACGTCCTCCGGCGTCTCGGCCATCTTCAGACTATCGAGCGCGGCATTCGCGCCGGCTTTACTTTCGACACGGCCGACATTCCCGGCGAGATCGGCGAGGCCTCCCGCCTCTTCCACCTTCACGACATCGCGCGCGACCCGGGTCACAAGCGCTGGGTTGAGCCGGCCGGTGCGGCGCGCAACCTTGAACAGCGTGGCACCGGCTCGTGCCGGAACTCCCGCGCCGAGCGAGGCATAAGTTCCCGCGGTGATCGCAAGCCCGACGCCGGCAAGACCTAGGATCCACGGATCGGCGTGCTGGCCGGTGAGATAGCGTGTGCCTTCGCGGGCGGCGTCGCGGATATCGCCGAAGACGAAAAGGTCGCCGAACGCCGTACCGGCCAAGCTCGTGACATCGACGGGCTCGCCGGTCCATAAGCCTTGGACGAAGCGGCCCGCGGTGTGGCTGACCGATGCGTCGCTGACTTGCGCGGCCTTCACCTGATCGGCCAGTGCCGGGTCGACGGCGACGCCGCGGTCGGCGGCGAGATCAACGAAACTCCGCGCGAGATCGCTGTCGTCCGCCGCGAGGGCCGCCCCGATTTCGCGCTCGGCAACGCCTTGGTTGAAGCTTCGGCTCAGCGCCTGGTCGGCGATGGCGACCGGATCGTCCGCGGTGACAGTCTCGTACGCGCCGGCGCCCTCGTGAATGGCCAAGATTGCGGCCGCTGCGAAAACCGCGACGCCCGCAAAAGCGAAGAGTGGATGTTGCGCGAGGCGAATGATGTTCACTTGCCGTCCCCGAACTTCTTTGGCGCCGCTTCGGCGCATTGTGTCCAAGGACGAAGCCTAAATTCGTGGCTTTTTGGCAGCGGGTCAGCTTCCCTTGCCCTCGCGCACGCGGTCGATCGCGGCGTTAAGCTCGCCGCCAAAGATGAAGATCCAGGCGCTGTAATAGAGAAACACCAGGGCGACCATCGCCGAGGCGAGGCCGGCGTAATAGGTGACGTAAGTGTAAGCGAAGCTCGCGAGGTAGCGGCCGAAGGCGGTACCGCAGACGAGCCAGAGCACGAGCGTGGCCATAATCCCGGGCCATACGCGGCCGATGCGGCGGCGTCCCGCGGGCAACCACATGTGCAGGAGAAAGAGGGCGAAGGCGATTACCAAGGCACCGATGCCGAAACGCGCAAAGTCGTAATGGGATTCGAGCGGCGCGATCCACGGCGCATATTTGATCGCCGTTTGGAAAATCAGCGGCCCCAGCACTACCAGGAAGGCAAGCGCCAACATTGAGAAAGCGCTGACCAGAACGTAGCCGATCGACTCAAGCCGCAACAACCACCAGCCGCGGGTCTCCTGCAAGCCATAGGCGCGATTGAGCCCGATGCGCAGGCTCTCCACGCCGCTTGAGGCAAAATAGACCGAGAACACGGCGCCGAGCGTCAGGACGCCGCCGTGCGCCGTGGTGAGTACATTGTGGATCTGGGCGGCGATCGGCGTCGCCACCTGTTGCGGCCAGACGGCGAACATGAGCCGTGCCACTTCGTCGGCGAGATTGGAGGAGCCGACGAAACCGGCGATCGCCGTTACCACAATGAGAAACGGGAACACCGCCAGCAGCACCGAGAGCGAAATGTGGCTGGCGATTGCCCAACCGTCGTCGCGGTTGAAGCGATAAAAAGCGTCGACAATGACGCGTAAGCTTTGGCGGAGCGTGTGCAAGGCGTTCATTGGCGGGAACGGCGAAATCCGGTTGCCCTCAGATATGCCATTCCTGCGGTTCTGCGAAGCCATCACGCCTGCTGTAGATGCCAGCTTCGCGACAGATTTATGCGCGCAGGGGGCACCCTCAAGTAGGGGAGGGCCGGCGCATTAAGCCGCCTGAACGTCGGCGAGAAAGTGCCGCACTTCGTTTTCCAGGCTTTCCGCCTCGACGGCAAGCGCATCCGCCAGCGCCTTGACGTCGGTGGCGGTCACGCGTGCGCCCATTGTGGCGCCGGCGACGCGGCTGATTGAACTTGCTCCGGCCTTGGCCTCGGAGGCGGCTTGATTGACGCCTTTAGCGATCGCCGCAACCGCGGTGGTCTGTTGCTCGACCGTGGCGGCGACTGCTGTCGCGATGGTCGACATGTCGTCGATGACCGAAGACACCTGCTCGATGGCTTGGGCCGCGTCCGAGGTGGCCGACTGGATGGCGCCGATCTGTGCGGCGATATCCTCGGTCGCCCGCGCGGTCTGCGCGGCCAGCGTTTTGACTTCGGAAGCGACGACGGCAAACCCTCGTCCGGAATCTCCGGCGCGCGCGGCTTCTATGGTGGCGTTCAGCGCCAACAAATTGGTTTGGCCGGCGATCGCCTTGATGAGCCCGATCACCTCGCCGATACGCTCGGCGGCGTCGCCGAGCTGCGACATGGTGTTGGCGGTGCGTTTGGATTCGGCAACAGCGCGGGCGGCAACGTCGCTCGATTTCATGGCGTGCGAAGCGATTTCCTCGATCGACACGGCAAGTTCTTCAATCGAGCTGGCGACCGTGGCGACATTGGTCGAAGCGGCGCCGACGCTTTGCTCGGCGTCGCGCGCCTGCGACGAAACAGAATCCGCGGCGCTGTTAAGTCCGTGCGACGCGCCGCCCAGCCGGTCGCCGGAGGCGCGCAACCGGGCCAGCACCTGTTCGACCGATGCCCGGAACTGGCCGATCATTGCGGCGACCGCTTCGACACGCCGCTCGCGCGTGGCGTTAGCCTTCATCTCGACGGCTGCCAGCCGCCCGCGCTCGATCATGTTGTCGCGAAACACGATGACGGTGCGCGCCATCGCGCCGATTTCGTCGCCGGCGCTGATCGACGGTATGGCCGCGGACGTGTCGCCGCCGGCGAGCCGCTTCATCGCCGAGCGCAGACCCGCAAGCGGTGTTGTGATGCTGCGGCCGATGAGCCAGCTCAACACGATGCTTATCAAGATGGCTACCGACGCAATCAATAAAATGAGATGCCGTATCTGCGTTCGCGACACGGTGAGCGTGGTCACGGCATTGTTGGCGCTGAATTCGGCCGTTTCAATGATGCGGTCCGCCTCCGGCAGCACGCGCTCGGTCTCGGCGCCGATCTTGCGCACCACCGGCTCAATCGCGTCGGTGCTTGCCGCCCATCGTGTGAAAGCCCGATCGTACGCGCGAACCGTCGTGCTCAGGCGCTGCTTCATCGCCGAGTCGCCGTCGACCGCGTCCAGGATATCGCTAAATTTCTTGGCCTCCTCGACGAAGCCCTGTCGCGCGGCAACGCCCTGCGAATCGGGCGTCACTTCCATGGAGAAACGCAGCCGATTGAGCCGATACTCGATCTCATAGCGACGCATGCGCAGTAACGACATCGACAAGTCAGCGGCATCCGCGCCCGCCAGAAACAAATCATCGTGAATGAGTCTGGCGGCGGCATCGCTCGCCGCAACGAGTTCGCCGGTCAAGCCTTCGTTTTCACGAAAACCCAGCGCTTTCTCCTCCTGCACAAGGACGCCAAAGTGCGTATTGAGGTCCTCTACGGTGGTGCGCAGCGGAGCAATGGCGTCCCGTTCGGAGGCAGCACGGGTCGCCGCTATGTTGTCGAGCGCTTGCAAGGCCACTTCCTGCCCCTCGGCGAAATCGCGGATTTCGCGATCGGAGGGATGGGCCACGAAGCGCGTGGTGGCGGCGCGCATCAGCAACAGGCCGGCTTTGAGATCGCGGCTGGCGTCGGCCGCGGCCGTATCCCGGTGCACGCTGGCGAAGGCGCGCCCCACTTCGTTGTCGCCGATCATGAAAGCTATTCCGATGGCGAGAAATGCCACTACCGGAATGGCGACGAGGGCAATGACGCGGGAGCGTACTGACAGTCTTGGCAACATGCGAAAAGAACCTGAGGCGACACCATCAGGGGTCGCACCTTCCCCACGCTATGCAATAAGCAAGTAATCGCAGATGGTTAAAAAATACCCGAGGGAAGGCGACGAACTTCCCCAGGGTGATGCCTCGACCATCGACCTAAGCGCTTGTCACATCTGTCGTTTGCGCGGCCCGAAGGACGCGGCACCGGACGGCTCGCCCGCGGGCATATAAATGCTTGATAGCGAGCGGGAGCCCTTTACCCCGCCCGCGCGACAATCGACGGTTATTATTTCGCCTTCTCGTAGGGGTAGATCGCGGCGCCGGTCGACTGGTCAGGGGGATAAACCACGGTCTGGTAGCTCATGCCCCGCCAGGTTTCGAGGTTCGCGGCGTCGGTAAGGTCGTGGTACTGAACCTGGAAGAGCCCGGGTTTGGTCCATTCGCCTTCCGGACCAAAGCTGATGTCGCCAATGATGGTGTGGACCTCATTATGGTGCAGCCAGTCGGCGATCTTCGCATCGTCGAGGCTCTGTGCGCCTTCGACGCCGGCGGCGAGCACCTGGAAGTCGGCATAGCCCCATCCGCCGAGATAATAGCCGAGCGGATCGACTCCGGCTTCCTTGGCGCGCGCTTGGTATTTGTCGAAAAACGGTTTGGCCCGTGCCAACAGCTTCGGTGACGGCACCCATGTTTCGTAATTGATAAAGCCGTTGAGCTTCGACTTGAGCCGGTCCTTGAACACGGTCGCCTGCAGGCCGACCATTTCGCCGCCGATCATTTTTGGTTTGTAACCAATCTCGTTGACCGACTGCACAATTCCGACCGAGCTGAGCGGGTAACAGGCCACGACCACAATATCGGGATTGGCTGCGGCGAGGGCGCGGATAACCGGCGCGAAGTCGGTCGTGCCGGGGGGAAAGCTTTTGTTGTAGACGACGTTCATGCCGCGCTTCTTGGCATTGATTTCGGCGCTGTCGGCGCCGTTGTGGCCGAATTCAGAATCCTCCCAAATGATGCCGACCGTTTGTGGCTTTGGGTTTTGTGCCGCTGCTACTTCGAAAAAGCCCTCGGCGGAAGAAACCTTGGGATCCGGCCCGTACGGCACCATCGAGAAATAATTCGGATAGTGAAAGTGACTGTTCACCTCGAGCGCGAACAGACCGATCATGACTTTACCCTTGGGCATGATCACCGGAAATGCCGGCGCCACGAGATTGGTGCCGTAGGGGCCGATGATGAGATCGACTTTGTCGACGTCGAGGAGCTTGGCGTAGATGCCGGGCACGTTCGATGCATTCGACTGATCGTCATAGACGACCAGTTCGACCTTGCGGCCGAGGAGGCCGCCTTTGGCGTTCACCTCCTCTTCCCAGATCCTGGCGCCAAGAAGGGCCTGCTTGCCGTTGGGGGCGAGCGGGCCGGTTTGCGAGAAGCCGAAGCCGATTTTGATCGGCTCGTCGGCGTAAGCGGGACCGGCTGCCAAAAGTCCGGCGAGCAGAACGGCGCTCAATCCGCCGCGGCCATAGGCCGAAAATCCCCACAATCTCTCTCTCATGGTGCGCTCCCTCGATGTTTATGGCCGGCGCGAGCCGCCGCACGCGGCATTGAAATTTCCTTCGACTACTCCGCGAGTTTCGAGTTCACCGTAATCCGGCCTGCACCAGGAGGGGATAGGTGACTGTCTTGAATTCCCGCATGCCGTCTTCGAAGCGCGGCCACGATAACAGTACGCCATCTATCCCCATGGCCGACAGCGTCTTAAGTCCGTCGACCACTTGTTCCTTGGTGCCGATCAGCGGGTAGCCGCCCCAGCCGGCAATGAAAAGTTCTTTCAGATGTTTGATGGCGTCCGATGAGAACGTCTTGGCGTTTAAACCCAGCGTATCCAGCGCAAAAGTCACGGCGTCCCAGTCGCCGCGCTCGTGCACGATGTAATCCGAATAGCGGCGCGCTTCTGCTTCGGTCTCGGCCTGAATGATGTTTGCCGACGTCCAGATGGCAATCTCGCGGCCGTATTCTTCGCGCGCCAATGTGCGATAGGCCTCGACCTGCGCCTTGTTCTGCTCGAAGCTCGGTGCGCCGAGCGCGGTAAAAGCAAGATCGCAATGTTTGCAGGCGAAGTGACGTCCACGCTCGGAACCGCCGGCGTTCATGATCGCCGGATAAGGTTTTTGGATCGGCTTCGGCTGCAGATAGCCCTTGACGATTTTGTAATATTTGCCGTCGTGATCGAGTTCGTCGTCCTCGGTCCATAACCTTTTGACGATAGTCAGCCACTCCTCGGCCATATCGTAGCGTTCATCATGCGGCAGCATCGCGGCGCCGAACATGTCGATTTCCGGCTTGTTCCAGCCGGTGACGATGTTGAGGATGAAGCGGCCGTTGGCGATGTGGTCGATCACCGTTCCCTGTTTGGCGGCAACGATCGGATGATTGATCGAGCAATGCGAAGTAGCGACTACGCCGGCATTCTCAGTCGATGCGGCGATGCCCGACGCCCAGGTATAAGTCTCGAAACCCGGACCTTGCGGATTGAGCCGGCCGCCGAAGCCGCGCCAGCGCGCCACCGGCACGAGGGCCTCGAATCCCATGTCATCGGCGAGCCTGGCCAGCGCCTTTGTGTTCGGCCAGGAGATTTCCAGCCGGCCTTCGACGTCCGACATCACGCAGCCGTAGTCGAGATTGCTTTGGAACGTTCCGAGCTTGAGCTTGCGTTCGTTAAAGGTGGGGTTGATTAAGCGCCGGTCGTCGTGCGTCGCGGCCGCGTTCGGCATCGGCACCTCCTTGTCCCCCGGACGTCTGCTTCGCTACCGGTGCGTTGCAAGCCGATGAAACGCTTTCGCGGATCAAAAGGCTTCTGCCGATCAGGGTCAAGAACTTCGACCGGACGTGCGCTCAGATTGAAGGAAAAGGGCGCTCCGGCTTGATGACGTGTTGCGATGGTCCGAAACGCGCCGGGAAGCGCCGAGCAACGCCTCATCTCTTCGTTTCATTTCGACGCCGCCGCGAGCGAGGACGTGTCGCGCACGTAGCGCGATTCATCGACGCGAAGTTCGGGCTGCGTCCGGTCAGCTTCGGCGTCCGTTGGCGGCTGTGTCGGCCGTTAGCGGCTGTGGGGACGATTGGCTTTTGTGCACTGCACGCGTAAGCTTGATGGATCGCCGGGGTAACGCTGACACATCTTGCCGGAGCCATCATGTCGCTTGCCGAACCCGCGCCCCTGGCGCGCCACGGTAATGTGTTGATTTCCACGTTGGGCCAAGCCGTTAGCACAATGGACGCGCTGTTCGCCGACGCCCGGCGCGCGGTCGCGGGGCGCTTGATGACCGATGGCGCCTCCGCCAGCCGCGCACTCGATCGGGAGCAGCGCGCGGCGCACGGGCTCGCTTGGCTTGCGACCTACGTTGAGGCGCTCCGCCAGATGCACGCGCTCGCCGAGCGGCTGACAAGTGCGGGCCAATTCGGCGAGACCGAAGAGCTGCTGGTCCGCATCGGCTGCGGCGAGTATCTGGCGCAGATCGCCGGCGGCATTCCGATGAGCCAAGGCGAGATTGTGCGACTCTCCGATCTAGGCCTTTCCTCGGCGGCGGTGGCCGCGCGCATCGATTCGACAGTCGAGCAATTGATCGCGGAGGGTAATACGGCGCGCCACCGCGCCCGGCTGGTCGAACTGATGCGCGACGGACGACAGGCGACCGTCGGCATCTGCGGTCTTGATGACACGCTCGAAACGATTCGCGACGAGATGCGCAAATTCGCCGACGATCGCGTCGTGCCGCATGCACACGACTGGCATCGCCGCAATAGCTACATCCCGTTGGACGTGATCGCGCAAATGTCCGAACTGGGCGTGTTCTCGCTGACCATCCCCGAGGAATACGGCGGTATGGGGCTCGGCAAGGAATCGATGTGTGTCGTGTCAGAGGAGCTTTCGCGCGGCTATATCGGCGTCGGCTCGCTCGGGACGCGCTCCGAAATCGCCGCCGAGCTCATTCTCGGCAGTGGTACCGAAGAGCAGAAGCGTAAATGGCTGCCGAAAATCGCGTCGGGCGAAGTGCTGCCGACGGCGGTCTTTACCGAGCCCAATACCGGCTCTGACCTGGCGTCGCTAAAGACCCGCGCGGTGCGCGAGGGCGACACTTATAAAGTTTTCGGCAACAAAACCTGGATCACCCACCCGGTGCGCGCCGACCTGATGACGCTTTTGGTGCGCACCAATCCGGCGGAGAAAGGCTATCGCGGCCTTTCCATGCTGCTTGCGGAAAAGCCGCGCGGCAGCGACGCCGATCCGTTCCCCGCGGCCGGCATGTCCGGCACCGAGATCGAAGTGCTCGGCTATCGGGGCATGAAGGAATATGAGATCGCGTTCGATGGCTTCGAGGTCAAAGCCGAAAATCTTCTCGGCGGCGCCGAAGGCCAGGGCTTCAAGCAGCTGATGGCGACTTTCGAATCGGCGCGCATTCAAACCGCGGCGCGCTCGATCGGCGTGGCGCAATCCGCGCTCGAACATGCGCTCGGCTACGCGGTGAGCCGCGTCCAGTTCGCGGGGCCGATTGCCGATTTCCCGCGCGTTGCCGACAAGCTCGCCATGATGGCGGCCGAAATCATGATCGCCCGCCAGCTCACCTACTACGCGGCGCGGCAGAAGGATTCCGGGCGCCGCTGCGATCTCGAGGCCGGCATGGCCAAGCTGCTGGCGGCGCGTGTAGCCTGGGCGGCTGCCGACAACGCCGTGCAAATCCATGGCGGCAACGGCTTCGCGCTCGAATTCCCCATTTCGCGGATTCTCTGCGATGCCCGCATCCTCAGCATTTTCGAGGGCGCCGCCGAAATCCAGGCGCACGTCATTGCACGCCGCCTATTGGACGGCAGCAACTGATCCGACGAGGTGGCGTGCCGGGGCTAAGCGCCCGTGGCGGCTCGACCGCCACCGCCTTATGTGCGAGACTTCCCGGATGTTCGCGCTCTTTATTCTCATAATTGTCGTCTTGGTCTATCTGCTCGGCTCGGTCCGCGTATTGCGGCAATACGAGCGCGGAGTGGTATTTTTTCTCGGAAAGTTCGAGGGCGTTCGCGGGGCAGGCCTCACTCTCGTCTTCACCCCGTTCCAGCAGATGGTGCGGGTCTCGTTGCGCACCGTCACCATGCTCATTCCCTCGCAAAAGATAATCACCAAGGACAACGTGTCGATTGATATCGCAGCGGTCGCCTACTATCACATCTCCGATCCGGAAAAGGCGGTGATCGCCATCGAGAATGTCTACAACGCGATCAATCAAATCAGCCAGACGACCGTGCGCAATGTCGTTGGACGTTTCAGCCTCGATCAGCTCCTGTCGGATACCGCGAGCATCAACGAGCAGATCAAGAATGTGATCGACGGGCACACCGAGCCGTGGGGCACGCAGGTCACGGCGGTGGAGATCAAGGACATTACGCTTCCGGACAACATGCAGCGCGCCATGGCAAAGGAAGCCGAAGCCGAGCGCGAGCGCCGGGCGAAGATCGTGGCCGCGGAAGGCGAATATCAAGCCTCGGTGAAGCTCGGGGAAGCCGCCGACATCATCACGCAGCATCCCGTGGCGCTTCAGCTGCGCACGCTGCAGACCATGGCGGAAATTGCGACCGAGAAGAACTCGACTATTATCTTCCCGGCTCAGTTCATGACCACTGTGCAGGAAGCCATCTCGATTTTGAGTAAGGACTCCGCCACCAAATAGTGTGGCGGCGAGAAGCTTTGCCCCCGCGCGGCGTCGACAAGCTAAGCGGCCGCAGCGACGCCCCCCGATTCGCGCGGTCTTCAGCGCCTTCGTCCACCAGACGAGCTGATCGAGCATTGTGGCGATTGAACCGGGGAGAAGGATGCGTTCTAAGTACCACCCATGGCGGAATTTCTTTCTCACTGGGTGGTCCCGATCGCTATCGGGGCCGTGGCGGTCGTCTTGCTGCTCGGCCTCGTCAATATGATGCGCGGCGGCTCGGGCAACACGTCGCAGAGGCTGATGCGGTTGCGCGTGCTCCTGCAATTCGTGGCCATTGTGATCATCATGTTCACGATCTGGATAATGGCCAAATGAGCGGTGGCTGATATGGTCGTGCTCAACAAGATTTACACCCGCACCGGCGACGACGGCACGACCGCGCTCGGCACCGGCGAGCGGCGCAAGAAATTCGATCTGCGCGTCGCGGCTTACGGCACGCTCGACGAGACCAACGCCACGGTCGGCATTGCGCGCTTGCACACGGTCAGCGATCACGCCGTCCACGCCGCGCTGTCTCACATCCAGAACGATCTGTTCGATGTCGGCGCCGACCTCGCGACCCCCGGTCAAGGCAAGGGACCGGATGGCGCGCGGCTCACCGTGACCGCGGCGCAAGTCACATGGCTCGAGGATCAAATCGACCGGCTCAATGACGAGCTTAAGCCGTTGCGATCGTTCGTGCTGCCCGGCGGGTTTCCGGCGGCGGCGTATCTGCACCTCGCGCGCACCATCTGCCGGCGCGCGGAGCGATTGATTGCCGAACTGATGGACAAGCCGGACGAAAGCGTCACGCCCGAGGCACTGCAATACGTCAACCGCTTGTCGGATTACCTTTTTGTCGCGGCGCGTTACGTCAACGACAAGGGCGCGGCCGACATACTCTGGCGGCCGGGCGAAAACCGATAGCTCCGGCGAGCTGGGGCAGGGGAGGGAGCTATGGGCCGGCTCGACGGCAAAGTCGCAATCGTCACCGGAGCGGCCAGCGGCATCGGCCGCGCCAGCGCCATCTTGTTTGCGCGCGAAGGCGCGCGCCTTCTCGCCGTCGACAACAACGCGGAAGGTCTGGATGAGACTCTACGCTCGATCGCCCAGGGTGGCGGGACCGCGCAGTCTTGCGCGGCCGACGCCAGCGCCGAAGATGACGTCAAAGCTTACGTCGACCGCGCGCTCAAAACTTTCGGCGCCCTCGACATTGTCTATGCCAATGCCGGGATCAGTGGCGGATTGATCCCGCCGCCGTTACTCGAGCAAACGGTAGAAAACTGGCTGCAAGTGCTGCGGGTCAATCTGATCGGTCCGTTTCTCGCGATCAAACACGCCGCCCCGCACATGGTGGAAAAAGGCGGCGGGTCCATTATTCTCACCGCTTCGGTCGCCGGGCTGCGCGCCAATGCCGGCGGCTCGCCCTATAGCGCGAGCAAGGCGGGCGTGGTCAGTCTCACCCAAACGGCGGCGAACTCGCTTCTCGGCACCGGTGTGCGCGTCAACGCGATCTGCCCTGGACTGATCGAAACCGGAATGACGCGGGAACTATTCGAGGCGGCGCGGGAACGCGGCACCGATCGCAAGATCGGACAGCTCAATCCGCTGCAACGCGCCGGCGCGCCGGCGGAAATCGCGGCTATGGCGTTGTTTCTGGCAAGCGACGAGTCGTCCTATGTCAACGGCCAGGCCTTCCCGGTCGATGGCGGGCTTTCCAGCACGCTTCCCTTCACCCGTCCGATCCGTTGACCGCAGCCCCTCCCGCCGGTACGTTGCCGCGCCGCAACATGAGCAGAATTGCGCGCCGGAACTTAATAGCAACCAACCGAAACACGCCATGAAGATCCTGGTGCCCGTCAAACGGGCGGTCGACAAGGACGTAAAAATCCGGGTCAAGGCAGACGGCTCGGGCGTCGAGCTCGGCAACGTCAAAATGTCGATGAATCCGTTCGACGAGATCGCGGTCGAAGAGGCGCTTCGGCTCAAGGAGGCCGGCAAGGCGACCGAGGTCATCGCCGTCTCGATCGGTCCGCAGCAGGCGACGGAGACGATCCGCACGGCGCTGGCGATGGGCGCCGACCGTGGCATCCTGGTGAAAACCGAAAGCCCGCCCGAGCCGCTGGCGGTCGCCAAAATTCTCAAGGCGGTCGCCGACGCGGAACAGCCCGGTCTCATTATCATGGGCAAGCAGGCGATCGATGACGATTCCAATCAGACCGGTCAGATGCTCGCCGCGCTGCTCGGCTGGCCGCAGGGCACGTTCGCTTCCAAAGTGGCCATCGAGGGCGACGCGCTCACCGTCACGCGCGAGGTCGATGGCGGCTTGCAAACCGTGAAGCTCAAGATGCCGGCGGTGGTCACCACGGATTTGCGCCTGAACGAGCCGCGTTACGCTTCGTTGCCCAACATCATGAAGGCGAAGAAAAAGCCGATCGACGACAAGAGCGCCGCCGATTATGGCGTCGACATCAAGCCGCGCCTCGAGGTGGTCAAGACCAGCGAGCCGCCGATGCGCAAAGCGGGCGTGAAAGTCAAAACCGTCGCCGAGCTGGTCGATCAACTCAAGGGCGTGGGGGCGATTTGATGAAGGCTCGCGCATTCGTCATTCCGGAAGCCGCGCAGCGGCTGTCCGGAATCTATAATCACCACTCGAACCAGAATATCTCCGATCGTGATTATGGGTTCCGGGTTCGCGCTCTCCGCGCGCCAGAATGACGGCAACGGGAAACCTCATGCCGACGCTTCTCCTCGCCGAACACGACAACAAGTCGCTCAAGGACGCAACCAACAAGGCGTTGACCGCGGTTAAAGCGATTGGCGCCGACGTCCACGTGCTCGTCGCCGGTCATAATTGCCGCGGCGCGGCCGAAGCCGCGGCCAAGCTCGAAGGTGTCGCCAAGGTGTTGCTGGCCGACGCACCGTCCTATGAACACATGCTGGCGGAGCCGACCGCAGCCTTGATTGTGTCGGTCGCCGGCCCCTACGAGACCATCGCGGCGCCGGCGACGACGAGCGGAAAGAACATCATGCCTCGCGTGGCGGCATTGCTCGATGTGATGCAGATTTCGGAGATCAGCAAGGTCGTCGCGCCGGACACGTTTGAGCGGCCGATTTACGCGGGCAACGCCGTACAGACGGTGCGCTCGCACGATCCAAAACGCGTCATCACCATCCGCACCGCCGCGTTCCAGGCGGCGGGCGAGGGCGGCAATGCGCCGATCGAAGCCGTGGCCGCCGCTGCCGACCCCGGCATTTCCGGCTTTGTCGGCGAGGAACTATCGCGCTCGGAGCGTCCGGAGCTAACGTCGGCAAAGATCATCATTTCCGGCGGACGGGCGATGCAAAACCGCGACAACTTCACCAAATACATCGAGCCGGTTGCTGACAAGCTTGGCGCCGCGGTCGGCGCATCGCGGGCTGCGGTCGATGCCGGCTATGCACCGAATGATTGGCAGGTCGGCCAGACCGGCAAGGTGGTGGCGCCGGACCTCTATATTGCCGTCGGCATTTCGGGCGCCATCCAGCACCTCGCCGGCATGAAGGATTCCAAGGTCATCGTCGCCATCAACAAGGATGAGGAAGCGCCGATTTTCCAGGTCGCCGATTATGGCCTGGTGGCGGACCTCTACCAGGCGTTGCCGGAACTGGCTCAGGAACTGGAAAAACGCGGCCATTAAGTACGCCGCAAGGCAAGCGCATGAAGCGTGCGGGATATGCTAAATGTCCGATGAATCCGGTGGAAGTGTAGCGTTGCCGCATGGGGTTGCGGATACGCTTGGCGCGACACTAGATCATCGCAGAAGGTGACAAAAATGGTCGAGGTGAAAGAACGGCCGAAAACACGTGGCGAGCATGCCGCGGCGGCGAATTCCATCCGCAAGGTCGGCGTGATCGGCGCGGGACAGATGGGCAGCGGCATCGCCCATGTCTGCGCGCTGGCCGGCTTTCACGTCCTGCTCAACGACATCGCCACCAAGCGCATCACCGAGGGACTCGAAACCATCAGCGGCAACCTGGCGCGGCAGGTCACCCGCCAGCGCATCAGCGACGAAGAGCGCGAAGCCGCGCTCAAGCGCATTGCGCCGGCGGAGACGCTCAACGCCCTTGCCGATTGCGACCTGGTGATTGAAGCCGCGACCGAGAAGGAAGAAGTTAAGCGCAAGATTTTCACCGCCGTTTGCGCCGAGCTCAAGCCCGAAGCGATTGTTGCGACCGGCACTTCCTCGATCTCGATCACGCGGCTTGCCGCCGCGACTGACCGGCCGGAACGGTTCATCGGTATTCATTTCATGAATCCGGTGCCGCTCATGGAGCTGGTCGAGATCATCCGCGGCATCGCCACCGACGACGCGACATTCGAAAGCGCCAAGCAGTTCGTTGCCAAGCTCCACAAGCGGATTGCGGTATCGGAGGATTTTCCCGCCTTCATCGTCAACCGCATCCTATTGCCGATGATCAACGAGGCGATCTACACGCTCTATGAGGGCGTGGGTAATGTCGAGGCGATCGACACCGCGATGCGGCTCGGCGCGCACCATCCGATGGGACCGCTGGAGCTTGCCGACTTTATCGGCCTCGACACCTGTCTCTCAGTGATGCAAGTCCTGCACGAAGGCTTGGCGGACTCGAAATACCGGCCATGCCCGCTGCTGGTGAAATACGTCGAGGCCGGCTGGCTTGGCCGTAAGACGCAGCGCGGTTTTTACGATTATCGCGGCGAGAAGCCGGTGCCGACGCGCTGACGTTTCTTACGGTACTTTACGCCGGATAAAATATCCACCGAGGCTTAGGGCTCATTGCTGCCGCCGATAGCGGCGGCTGAGCGCGTCGTAGACGTTAACCGGAGCAAAGTCGTCGGTGAAGACCTCGCCATTCGCCGCTTTCGGCGTGGCGATGCGCCGCGCCGCGATGAGTTGCGCAAGATCGAAGTGGAACTTGTAGTGCTGTTGCGCGGCGGCGGCCTGCTGACGCTGTTGTTCCTCGCTGGCCGCATCCAAGCGTCCGAAAACGATCACATTCGTTTCCTCCACGGTCGGATTGCCCGAATCGAAGAAATCGAGATTGTCGAACACCAGCTTCAACGTGCGCACGTTGCTGTCGTAGAGCTTGACCGAAGGCAGAATGTTGATCGCCACCACGCCGTGTGGCGCCAGATGCTCTCGCACCAGCTGGTAAAACTCCTTCGTCATCATGTGAAAAGGGATGTAGCTGCCGCTGAAGGCATCGAGCACGATGATGTCGTACTTTTCACTGTGGCGATTCAAGTAAAGGCGGCCATCGCCCTCGATAAGGTGAAACCGCTCGGTTTCGCGCAGCCCGAAATATTTCTTCGCGGCCTCGATCACGCCGGGGTCGACCTCGACGCTGTCGACCGTCGCATCGGGCAGGAAGTGGGCGAGATAGAGCGGAACGGCGCCGCCGCCGAGGCCGAGCACCAGCACGCGCTTGACGTCCTGCGGATAGATGGCCGCGAGACCGACCACGCGGGCATAAAGCATTGGCAGGTCGTCGCCGTCCGCGAGGTTCACCGCGGATTCATAGAAATACCAGCCCTTCCACTGGAAGCTCATCTTCAGCAGGGTCTGCACCTTGCCGACGAAAATGTCGTTGTAGGCGGTCTCCACGTGCGCGATCAGCCCGTCCTTGTGCTTGAGCAGATCGGCGCGGATTTGCGCGTCGAACAATTCTTCGGCCGATAGCGGGGATGCCGGCATGGACAGCAGGCTCGTCGCAACCAAAACGACAAGTCCGCCGAGCCGCGCTCGCCCTCCGGCGCGACTGCCGGCGAGCAGCAGCGCGCTGGCGACCAATCCGGAAATCCCCAATGTGAAGGTGATCGCGCGCGAGCCGATGAGCGGGATCAGATAAAACGTCGTCCCGAGCGTGCCGAGGATGCTGCCGGCGGTGGAGACGCCGTAGACGGTGCCGGAAACGAGGCCAGAATTCGCCCGCGAAGGCAGCAGAAGGCGGATGGCGAATGGCGAATAGGTGCCGAGCAGCGCGACCGGAAAGAACATGATCGCGAGCGCCGAGAGCAGGCTGCCGAGTTTGATATCGTCGATGCTCCAGACGAAGAATTGCAGCACCGGCTGGGCGAATGTAGGCAACACCACCAAATAGATGGAACCGGCGGCGACGATCCCGGCGAGAACGATGACCGAGGGATGACGGTCGGCGATCGCGCCGCCGAGAAAGTAGCCGACGCACAAGGCGGCCAGAACCGTGGAGATCAGCGAGGCCCAGGTGAAGATGCCGCTGCCGAAAAACGGGCCGAGGTAGCGCGATCCCAGCATCTCGAAGCTCATCACAATCGCGCCCGTTATGAAGGCGACGACGTAAACGATGAGCAGGAGCGACGCCGAGGGCGCCTCACCGCCATCCTCCACCGCCGGGCGATGCTCGACGGGAGCGTCCATCTATCGGGCCTTTCTTTTTGCCGTTTACCACCGAGCGCGCATGAACTCTGCTCGCGCGGCTAGACAGTGGCCGGAACTCCCGTGGCAGTTTCGCCAAATCCGCGGGTTTATTGGTGACGACACCGTGCTGTTACGTCAAGGCATCGCATCGGTCGGCAAAAACCCGGACAAGGCCTATCAAGCTTTGTCGCTGATGTTCCCCGTCACGCTGCTGTATGCTCTCGGCGGGAGGGCGCCGCCTTTGCGGTTTGCCGTCGCGCAGCGGTCGAGGTCGGCTCACTGCGTCAGTCCGTGCCGGGAGGACGAAAATGTTTACAGATGGAGAGTTGCAATTGCTCTTCGACTACGAGCGCTGGCAGGATTTGGTGCTGGCGGCCGGCAATGTCTTTTTTTGTTTCACGCTCATCCCGATGCTGCGCCACCCGGTGCGGCCGCCGCTCTTGACTTGCATTCCGACCGGCTTGGCGCTGGTCATCGGCGGAGTTGTGTTCGCCACTTTGCACTTGTGGCTCACGGCGCTGACCCAAATCGTCACCGGACTTCAGTGGCTCGCCTTGGTTTTCAAAAAGCCGCTGCCGAAAATCGGCTAAGCCGCAAGGCGAGCCACCGGAAGCGCGTTCGATTTAGTCGTTACTTCATCAACTCGAAGAACAAGCCGATCACGCAAATCCATCCGAGCACGAAGAGGATCGTACGGATGAAGGGAACCGCCGCGAGAAATACGGCCGCGTGCGCGACGCGTATCCAGAAGAAGCTCGTCGCCCAAAACACGGTCATGCCGTCGTTCTTGCCGGCGAGCTGCACCGCAATGACCAGCGCCGCAAATGGCGCGAACGTCTCGACGGCGTTGAGGTAAGCGCGGTGCGCGCGTTGACCCCAAAGCGGCACCGGGCGCGGCGTCGGGTCGACGTAATTTTGTCCGCTTAACGGTCCGTTGGTTATCACTTGCGCCACGACGTAGGGAATCCACAGCGAGGCGGTCAGCAGCGACGTCAGCGCCAGATATTTCAGTTCGGTCGACATTTTCCCCCCTTTATCTGCAACCCGGATTGGGCTCAGTAGAATTCGCGAGCGTAATTTCGCGTTGCTTTTTTCAGCACCCTACAACGGAACGCCTTAAGCACAACAGGAATCCGATTTTTTCGGCTCTTGGTACGTGGCTTTCGGATCGATCACCCCGCCCTCGTAGCGGTCGTGATGACGAACCCAGGCCATGCCGTAGGCGAGGCCTTCCTCGTCGCGGCCTTTCGGCGCCACATCGAGGAAGTTGTAAGCGCCGATGAATATGTCGAGGCCGCGGCCATAGGTCGAATAGGTGTGAAAGACGTGGCCGGCATCGTTCTTAAAGAACACGCTGGCGCCGGGGCGTTCCTCGCTCGGGAAGGTGGTGACCTCGTAATTGTAGGTCACTTTGCCGCTCGTCTTCTCGTCCGGCGAGGCCGAGACCTGATAATCGAAGTTGAAGTCATTGCCGAACGACGACACCCACTTGAACTTCCAGCCCATCCGCTTCTTGAATTTCTCGATCTCAGCGAGTGGCGCCCGCGACACCACGACGAAGGCGACATCGCGCTGGGCGAGATGGATGACCAGTCCGTCGAAATGATCGGCAAGAAGCGAACAGCTTGGACAGCCGGCTTCCCATCCGGGGCCGAGCATGAAGTGGTAGACGATCAACTGGTCCTTGCCGCCGAATAGGTCGGCCAGTGATTCGCTGCCGTTCGGGCCGTCGAACAAATAATCGGTTTCGACTTTCTCCCAGGGGAGCTCACGCCGCTTTTTGCTGAGCGCGTCGCGGGCGCGGGTAAACGCTTTCTCGTCGGCGAGATGCGCCTTGCGCGCGGTGAGCCATTCCTGGTGCGGGACGATTTTATGCGGTTGCATATGCTACTCCCTGGTTTCTCTCTCGCCCGCGGGCGGGGAGAGGTTTTATCAATTTGCCGGCGTCATCCAGCCGACGCTGGCGCCGCCTGGCTCTTGCAAGATCACAATTCGGCCGACACCAGGGATCTCAAATGCCGGCTTCACGACCTTGGCGCCAGCCTTTGTCGCCATCTTCACGCGCTCGTCCACATTGTCGACGGCGATGTAGGGCATCCAGCTTTCCGGTGTGCCGTCGAAGTCCGGACCGTTGACGTCGAGTATGCCTGCCACGGGGATGCCGCCGGACATGGCGAGGGTGTAGGTGCCGCCCTCCGGAATCGGCATCGCATCGTAGGTCCATCCCATGGTCTCGGCATAAAATCTCTTTGCCTTCTCGACGTCGTGGGTCATCAACTCGTTCCAGTGGAATTGGCCGTGCTCCGACATGTGACTCCTCCTGTTTTTCGATTTCCGATTTCGTTGCGTTCAGCCGCTGACGAATTTTTCGAGCTTATCGAGCGCGCCCTCCCAGCCCTGCCGGTGGCCGTCGCGCGCCTCGTCGCTGGCGAATTGCTCGTGGGTTAGAGTGAGAAGGGTGCCGTCGCCATCGGGCAGGAATAGGACGGTGACCAGTGATTCCTCCTCCGGCGCCGACTTCCAGGCCCAGGTGAAAACCAGCTTCTCATTGGCCACCACCTCGCGATAGACGCCGCTGACGTCGTGATCCTTGCCCTCCGGCGACTGCATGTGCCAGCGGTAGCGGCCGCCGGGGCGCGCATCGGTGTCGGCGTCGATGACGCGGACTGGGCCCGGACCCATCCAGTGTTTCACTTTTTCCCGGTCGGTCCAGGCGGCGAAGACTTTGGCGGGGGACGCTTTGAAGCGCCGCTTGATGGTGAGACTTGGTTTGACGGGGGCTCGGACGTCCATGACTCTTCCTCCTCCAGGAACGTAGCAAGGCGACGCAGGGCCTCGGACCAAAAGCGCTCATAGCGATTGAGCCACGTGACTGCACTCTCCAGCGGAGCGGCATTAAGGCGGCAGGCGACCGTGCGGCCGGCCTTGCTGCGCGCCACCAATCCGGCGTCGGAGAGCACATCGAGGTGCTTCATAATCGCCGGCAGCGACATGCGAAATGGCTCGGCCAGCTCGCTTACCGAAAGTCCGGGCTGGTCGGCAAGACGCGCGACCAAGGCGCGCCGCGTCGGATCGGCCAGCGCGGCAAAGGTGCGGTCAAGCGGTGCACCGCTATACTTAACCATGTAGTTAAGTATAGAAGCGCCGCAGTCGCTGTCAAGCGATTGCGAGCGCGTTTTAAAACGCTCGATCCGCGATCGCCTTGAGGCGAAGCATGCAAAACGGCATCATTGCCTTCACGGCAAAGTGAATTAAAAACCGCTACGTCCGAGATGATCGCCACCGCGGACAGCGGCGGGACCGCGGCCGGTCCGCTGTCGTGCCTTTCAGCGAAAAGCGAATGCGAACTGCAGAAAAAACCGCCGCGATTGTTTTGCTCTTGGGTCTAGCGACTTCAAACGGACAGGCGCAGAGCATCCAGGAAAAGGCGCAAATTTGTTCGGCCTGTCACGGCGATGACGGTGTGCCCGCGAAACAGTCTTTTCCAGTGCCGGTGATCTGGGGACAAAATTTCGGTTACCTGTTCGCGCAGCTCCGCGATTTCAAATCCGGGGCGCGCCAGAGCGAGCAGATGGCGGCCATCGCGCAAACGCTGGAACAAGCTGACTTGATGCCGCTCGCGCAATATTTTTCAAAAAAACCCTGGCCCAACTTGGAGCAGCCCCGTCCACCGGACGACATCGTCGGGACGATCAAGCGCGTCAACGCGGGAATCGTATGCACGAGCTGTCATTTGCAGGATCTCAAGGGCGATAGCATCACGCCGCGGCTCGCCGGCCAGACGCAAGCCTATCTGCACAAGATCATGATCGACTTCGCCACCGGCGCGCGCAGCAACAACAATGGCATGACGGCATTCATGAAAGACCTTACTGTGCAAGACATCGCGGCCATGGCGGCATGGCTTGCCAGGAAGTGAGGCCTTGCAAATAGTGTCGGATTGAGAAGACTACGTAATCGCCGCGCGGAGACGGAGCAAAAAGATGCCTGCGGACACGGAGATGTCGAACAATGCGGCTGACGCGCTCGGCCGCATTGTGCGCGAGTTCGGCGCCGATACCGGCACGCTGCACCTCATCGGCGACGATGGCCTCTTACACCTGCAAGAGGTATGCGGACACTTCCCGCCGCCCGTGATCGAGGTGATCCGCATCATTCCAGTCGGCAAAGGCATGGCGGGCCTCGCCGTGGAACGTGGCCAACCGGTCGATGCCTGCAATATTCAAACCGACACCAGCGCGGACGTACGCCCCGGCGCCAAGGCGACCGGGATGGAAGGAGCGATTGTCGTTCCCGTGTTTGACGGTCAGCGCGTCGTCGGAGCGCTTGGCATTGCCAATCGCGGCCAGCGAACTTTCAGCTCCCAGGAGAAGGACGCGCTGATTGCCGCCGGGCGCGCGCTAGTCAGCCGCTGAAGCGCGTCTACTCGATCAGCATCTTCTCCTTGGCGCTGCGCTTTCCGTCGATGCGAGGCTCCTGGCCGCCGCGCAGCACCGAGTTGCCTTCAAACAACGTGCGCTGATCGATGGCCGGCGGTGACAGCCAGTCGCTTTCCTTCATTTGGCCGCCGGCGGCAAATGCCTTGAGCGCGTTGTCGTAAGTCACATTCTTGATGTGACCGTCGGCTATGCCGCGCTCGCGCATGAGCTGGGCGGTTTTCGGAACGGCCAGCGGATCGGACACGCCCCAGTCGGCGCTGGAATTGATGAAAATCTGGTCCGAACCGTATTGCCGGACGATCTCGACCATCCGCTCGTTGCCCATCTTGGTGCGCGGGTAAATGGTAAAGGCCGTCCAGAAACCGCGGCTCAGCACGTCCTCGACCGTCTCCTCGTTGTTGTGGTCGACGATGACGCGATCGGGCGGCAATTTGTGCTCCAGGCAAACCTCCATCGACCGCAGCGTCCCGCGCTTCTTGTCGCGGTGCGGCGTGTGAATTTGCACCAGCATGTCGAGCTCTTTCGCCAGCTCCAGTTGGGCGCGAAAGTATTTGTCTTCGGCGGGTGTTTGCTCGTCGTAGCCGATCTCGCCGACCGCCACGACGCCTTCCTTGAGCAGGAAGCGGGGCAGGATTTCCATAACCTCTTCGGCGAGGCGCTCGTTATTGGCCTCTTTGCTGTTCAGACCGATCGAGCAGTAGTGGCGGATGCCGAATTGGGCGGCGCGGAACCGCTCCCAGCCGACCAGAGTGGAAAGATAATCAATGTAGGCGCCGACGGCAGTGCGCGGCTGGCCGATCCAGAAGGCGGGCTCGACGATCGCAACAATACCGGCCGCCGCCATCGCCTCGTAGTCGGCCGTCGTGCGCGCCAGCATGTGGATATGCGGATCGATATACGTCATGGCACTCCTCCTTCAGCTTGGCGAAAGATGCTTCGCGGCGAGCGCATCCCAACTGATATCGCCTGCGCGGACCGCCGCGGCAAGGGCCGGGTCGCGGTTCAGCGCCGCCGCGGCTTCGGCGTTCGAGCTTGACGCAAGTGCGAGCGCGGCGGCTTGACGCTCGACCGGGCCGCCGATGTCGAGCACGCGGGTAAGGTCGGCGACAGCGGCGCTGTCGGCATACGGTCCCACTCCGCGCCACAGCTCGTAACTGACCGGCCGGCCCGCCGCCCAGCGCTCGTGCGCGTAATCGCAAAGCATGCGGGTGAGATCGGGATTCCAGCGCCGCTCGATGCCCTCGATGGGATGCAGTGTGCTGCCGATGAACAGCGCCTTGACCAGCATCTGGTTCCAACGGTGCTCGGAGAACTGCTCGACGGGGTAGGGGTTGTTATGCGCGACCGCCTCAAAGACGGCTTTCATGTTGGTGCGCACACCCTCGGCGGCGCGCTCGATATAACGCGGCTGCTCCGGATAAAGCGGCAGGCCGCGGTAAAAGGCGATCAGCTCGCCGACATCGGCGGTGACGAAAAGCTGCTCGAGACGTTCGGCAAATCGCGCCGGCGTGCCGCCGACAACGAGAAGAAGAAATATTCGCGCCGCCTGATCCAGGCTCCAGCCGGCTGGCCGCCAGCCGGCGCGCGCGGCTTCCGCCGCGCCTATATCTGCAGCCAACAAATTAAGGTCGGCTTTGCCGATACGGCGGTGCACCAGGCTGATCGCGAGGAAAAAGCCGCGATCGGTTTGCGCGTCCGTCAGCGTCGCCGCCTGGCCCTCGAGCCAATCCGCCGCTTCGCCCGGCAATTGGCGGCGCAGCCAGGCTTGCAGCAGCGTTGCGGGAGTGGTTGTCGTCATCTCACGTGCCCGCAATCCATCGTTGGAACGCCAGTGTAAGCAAAAACGCCGCAACCGCGGCCGCGGCGAGTAACGGCGCCCCGTGGCCGGCCATGAACAAACCATCGAGCAGGCTGATGCCGGCAATGAGCAGCATGATGGCATACCGAACGTTAGGTACTGCCGGACGGAACAGAAATGTCAGCGCGCCGATCACGGCCGCCAGCAAAAGAACATACAGCACAAGGCCCGCGGGTCTCGCAATCGCGAGCGGCAGGCCATAGACGAACGGTACGGCAAGAAAGACAAGCGGCCAAAAATCATCGATCCGCCGTAGGCTTTCCTGCTTTGCGACATAAGTCAGTCCGACGAGATAACAAAGCGAGACGGCTGCGGCGATCAGGAGCCGCTCAGGGAACGCTCCAGCAGCCGCAAGCCCGGCGATCAAATAAACCAGCAAACGGCAAAGCCCCATGATCAGGGGACCGACCGGGTTTGCTTTGTGCCAGGCGTCATAAATCACAATAACGGCTGCCAGCAGCGCGCCTGCGGCCGGCGCTCGCCAGCCGAAGCCTCCAGGCGCCGCATAACCCACAATCAAAAGAATAACGAGGCCGAGCGCGAGGAGACCAAAGCCGCAAGCGAACACCATCGCCGTGGTCACTTCGCCGGCGGGTATCGGACGATAGGGTTGTTCGCGCCGATCGAAGCGCTGGTCGAACGCATCGTTGAGGAACATACCGCCGACGTAAAACAGAGAAAGAGAAACGATGAGGAGGAGAGTGAGCTGCGCGGTCACCGCGGCACCTGAAAGCACGACGCCGGCGCAGACATTGGTCCAGACCGTCGGCAGGTTGGAGACGCGGCCGAGGCGCAAGGCCACCGACCAGTTCATCAGCCCTACCGCACTTCCACTCATCACAACTCGTCCGCTCAACTCAACAGGTCACTAAGGAGCCGCAGAAAGCATTGCTCTTTCACGACTTTCGTCCTGGCCGCCTTTCGCGCCCTCCCGTCCATCGAACACGTGGCGGAGGATCAGGTCCTTGACGTCGGTCGCGGCGATCGGTCCAGCCGGCAACAAATCCGCATCCGAGCTGATCAACACGGCGCCGTCGGCCGCATCGTCGGTCGGCCGGCCGTGCGAGCCTTTGACCAGTGACGCGTCGAGCGGGATGACATCCATGAGCGTGCGCATGCCGAGCGCGCGCTTTGCCAGCCGCCAGCCGACGCTGAGCTGGGGCATGCGGATCGAAGGGTCGAGAAACAATTCCACCGGGTCATAACCGGGCTTGCGGTGGATATCGACGGTGCGCGCGTAATCCGGCGCTTTGTCGTCGTCGAGCCAATAATAATAGGTGAACCAGCTATTCGCGTCCGCTACGGCGACGAGTTCACCGGAGCGCGGGTGATCGAGACCGAATTGCGCCTTTCCTGAACCATCAAGCACCCGCTCGATGCCGGGGAGGGCGGCGATCAACGTTTTGATCTCGTCCACGCGCTCCTTGTCGCTCACATACACGTGGGCGATCTGATGGTCGGCGACGGCAAAGGCGGCGGAGGCACCGGGGTCCAACTGCTCTCGCCCCAATTCCTCGCGAACCGCGATCAGGCCGGCGCGGCGCAGCGCCCGGTTGATGTCGATTGCGCGATTGACCGGCGTGATGCCGTATTCAGAGAGGACGATGATCCGTGCCCCATCGCGCCGCGCGTCCTCGATGATTTCGGCGCACAACGAGTCGACCTCGTGCAAGTCTATTGCGGCCCGCGGGCTGCCGGGTCCGTCGCGCTGCAGCACATAGTCGAGATGCGGCAAATAGATCAGCGTGAGGGTAGGGTGGCGCTCGCGCCGAACATGGAGCGCGCTGCGCGCGATCCACTCGCTCGCTTTGATGCTCGTGGCCGGGCCCCAGAAACTGAATAACGGAAAGACGCCAAAGCGGGCGGTCAATTCGTCGCGCAATTCGCGCGGCGCGGTATAGCAGTCGGGAATTTTGCGGCCGTCGGCGGGATAGGCCGGGCGCGGTGTCACGCCGATATCCGCCGAGGAGTACATATTGTACCACCAGAACATGTTCGCGCATGTGAACGCCGGATCGCGGCGGCGCGCCGCGTCCCAGACGCGTTCGCGTTCGACCAGCCGGTTCGATTGCCGCCAGAACAAGACTTCCGAGAGATCGCGGAAATACCAGCCGTTGCCGACAATGCCGTGATCGCGCGGCAGAAGGCCGGTCAGGTAAGTGGTCTGCACCGGGCAGGTGACGGCAGGGAAATTCGCGGTCAGCGGACGCATGGCGCCGGCAGCGGCGAGCGCGCGCAACGCCGGCGTATCCGGACCAATCATGCGCGATGTCAGTCCAACGACATTGATGACGATCGTCGGGCGCATGAGCGTTGCTCTTATTTTTTCAGCGAGCGCACATAAGCGATGATATGAAGAATTTGATCCTGCGTCAGCCGCTTGCCGAACGGCTGCATCGCACCGGCGCCGCCGCCGTAAACGATCTCGAAAATGCCCTTGTCCGTCGTGAATCGCGGATAATGATGGGTGTCGCCGATCAGGCCCGGCCCGATGCGGCCGCTACCGTCCGGCAGATGGCAGGCCTGACAAAACGTGTCGTAAAGCTCTTTGCCCTCGGCGAGCGCCGGCGCATCGCCTTTGTAAGGATCTTCGCCGGTATCGTAGAATTTCTGCACACTGTCGGTGATCTTCTCGTCGGGCAGTAGCTTGATTTCGAGCGGGCTGTCATCAAGCGCGCTGGTGAATTGCGGCACGCCGGCCGCGTGCGCCATCGTCGCGAGCGCGGCCAAGACGCCGGCGGTCGCCAATGCGCGAAACCGCATCGGCCGCGGTCGTGAGGTGTGCGGCCGGTGGAATGCCTTCATGCATTTCATCGTTTTAGTTTACCACAGCTTCCGCGCAGCATGTGCCGCCGCTCCGCAGAGTGTTCCGCGGGTACATCGACTGTCGGTGCACCCGCGGGTTCGCATATCGGACTAAAAGTCCGCGATCGCGATTACTTCACCGTTTTCGCGACTTCGGCGCCAGCCGGCACCTTGTTTGCTTCGACGACGCGCCACAGCGCACCCACCGGATTGGCGAGCGGGCCCTGATCGGCGGTGTAGAAGCAGTAGCAGTTCGTGGCGACGACCGTGCCATCTTCAAGGACGTTGCCGGCGGTGAATTGCAGGTTAGTCTGCGCCAATTCCTGCAATTGCCATTTGCCGCCGTCCCAGCCGATGCCCCAGAGGCGTCCGGTGCACCAGTCACCCGCCAAATACGCGCCGTTCAGGCCGGCGTAATTGGCGACGCCGAGACCGATCACGGCGCAGCCGAATCCGGCCGTCTCTTTGGCCGCACCGGGAGACTTCGTTTCATGCGGATAGTTGGCGACCGGCAACACGCCGACCTGCGGACAGGTGGTGTTGGCGTCGATGGTCGGGAAGCAATGCGCGCCGGCATTGATGGCCCAACCGTAGTTCTCGCCGCCCTTGCTGGTGTGCGGCTGCCAGAACACGTTCTCCCAGTGGTTTTGGCCGACGTCGGCGATGAACAGATCGCCGGTCTTCTTGTCGAAGTGGAATTGGTAGGGATTACGCACGCCGTACGCCCATATCTCGGGCTTGGCTCCGATCTTGATGTGAGAGAACTGCTCTTCGGTCACGCCGAACAGGAACATCAGCCGATTTGCCTGCGCGGCATTGAACGGATTGTCGTTTGGCACCAGGTACGGAATGCTGTCGTCCGGCACATGCACGTTGATGCGGAGGATCTTGCCCCACCAGTTGTGAATGTCTTGTCCGGCATTGAGCGGATCGCCTTCCCAGCCGCCGTCGCCGCGGCTGATATAGAGATAGCCATCCGGACCGAATTGAATCATGCCGCCGTCGTGATTGTAGTAGGGCTGCGGAATGAGCATCACGACCTTGCCGGTCTTCACCACCTGATCGGCGCTGACAGAATCCGGGCTCGACGGATCGGCAGTGACGCGAAGGACGACGCCCGCGCCGTTGAACGGCAACGACGAATAGTGGACGTAGAAATAGTGGTTCGTCTTGAAGTCGGGGTCGAACGCGATCGACCAGAGGCCTTGCTCGACGAAGCCGGTCTGCACGTCGTTGCCGAGCGGGTTGATCTTGGTCAGATCGAGAAACGGCTTATCCAGCAGCTTGCCGTCTTTGGTGACGATGCGAACGCGGCCGACGCGTTCGCAAATGAAGATGCGGCCGCTGCCATCAAATGCGGCGGCGACGCCGATCGGATCGTGCAGGCCGTCGGCGATCTTCACCAGCGCAACTTTTGGATTATTGGCTAAATGGCCGCCCGGATAGGCGACTTGGTCTCTCGATGTTGGAACAGTTTGAGCGGCTGCTGTTGACACAGCAAACCCGATTGCCGCGACCGCAGCCACGGCTGTTACTAATCGCATGGGTACCCTCCCGAAAAAATTTTCTTGAGACGCCACGAGCGGCGACAACGATTGCCTTGGCGAATTCCACCCTAGCGCGGGCCGCTTAAGCGCAACCGCTCCGCCGGAGCGAACTCTGCCACGTTCCCACGAGGTTCGGCAAGGACGATGACCGTGCCGCTTGCGTAGGTGCCGCTTACGTGGGCGCTGCCCATCGTTGCGGCAGTGACGCCGTCATGTGTCTAAGGCTTCGGGAGTTTTTGGTCGATGTTGGTCTTGTCGACGATGACGTGTTTGATGAAAACCCGCGGCTCGACTTTGTCGCCCTTCAGGTAAGTTGCGAGCACGTCGACGCCGAGCCGGCCCCAGAGGAAGGGATTGAGCTCGACCGTCATCGCGATCTTGCCGTCCTTGATCGCGTGCAGCGCCGGCGGCACGCCGTTCATGCCGGTCACGATCGTCTTATCAGCGCGGCCGGCCGCCTCTACTGCCTGCGCGGCGCCGAGCGCGACGTCGTCGTTGGCGCAGTAGATTGCCTTGAGATCTGGGTTGGCGACCATGGCGTCTTCCGCCTGTTTGACGCCGCGCTCGCGCGTCATCGGTCCGTCGGCGCGAAACGCGATCTGAATTTTCGGATGCTTGGCCATGGTCTCGGTAAAACCTTCGGCCAAATTGCGGAACGTGGGGGCGCCGCTCGGGCCGAGCAGCATCGCCACTTTGCCTTCGTCGCCGATGGCGTTGGCGGTCCATTCGGCGATGTCGCGGCCGATCTGCTTTTCATCCATCGCGACGTGGATGGTCTGGTTCGGTGAAGTTGCGCCGCGCGCGATCGATACAATCGGAATGTTGGCCGCTTTTGCCGCGTCATAGGCCGCATTGACGCCGACCGCGTCGATCGGCGAGATCAATATGCCCTTGACGCCGCGGGCGACGAGATCCTGCACGCCGTTGATCTGTTTGACTTTGTCCTCATTGGCCGAGACGGTGACGACGTCGAAGCCAAGCTCGGCCGCGCGTGCGCGAATGCCCTTGAGCATGACGATGTAAAAGGGATTGTCGTCCTGCGCCAGCGAGACACCGATGGTGGTCTTTTCCTGAGCCGAAGCGGGGCCCAGGCCAAGCGCCAGTAGCGCGATCGCCATGGCAGTCGAGCGAAGATTCAGCATGCAGTCCTCCTCAATGGCGGGAGCGTAGCCGATCTGCCGCGGCGGCGGCAATGATCACCGCTCCGATCGCTACGCGCTGCCAGTAGGAATCCACGTTGAGAAGATTGAGGCTGTTGCCGAGCACGACCATGATGAAAACGCCGATAATGCTCTTGTAGAGGGTGCCCTCGCCGCCTTGCAGGCTCGCGCCGCCAAGCACGACGGCGGCGATCGCGGTGAGCTCATAGAACTCGCCCGCGGTCGGCTGACCGGATTGCAGACGGGCCGCCAGCATCACGCCCGCCAATCCAGCGAGCCCTCCGCACCACACATAGGTCGAAGCGATGATGCGGCCGACCGGTACGCCTGACAAATAGGCCGCTTCGCGATTGCCACCGGTGGCGTAGACGCGCCGGCCATACGGGGTCGCCGCCATGACCCAGGACAGAACAATGAGGAGAATGGCGGGCACCCAGACGAGATAATGGATTCCCAGAAATCGCGCCGAACCGAATGCCAGAAAGGCCGCCGGCAGGCGTTCGTCTCCGACCGGCGCGCCGCCAGTGACCAGATAAACCAGCCCGCGCACCAGCACCATGGTGCCAAGCGTGGTGATGAACGGATTGACGCCCAGATAAGCGATGATAACGCCATTGATCAGCCCGACCGCGATGCCGGTCGCAATGCCGGCGACGACCCCGGCCAAAAGGCCGAACTGAACCATGGTCATGGCGGCGAAACAGCCGGCCAATGCCACGGTCGATCCGACCGAAAGATCGAAGCCGCCGCCGACGATCACGAAAGTCATGCCGATGGCGATAACCGCCATGATCGATGACTGAACCAGAATGTTGCTGAGATTAAGCGGCGAAAGAAAACGATGAGTCGAAAGCGCTGTAATGAGACACAGCGCCAACAGCGCGATCAGCGCGCCTTGTCCGGAGAGGGTGAAGCGTTTCCACGGCGGCGTCATGTCATGCGCCGATAGCGCCGTGCAATCGCTTCTCGTCGAAACCTTCCGCGCGCTCCAGGCGATCGGCGATGCGTCCTCGATGCACTGCCAGGATGGCGTCGCAGACCAGCGTCAGCTCGGCGAAATCGCTCGAACGAAGAAGAACGCCGCCACCGCGTTCGGCGAAGGCGCGGATCAAGCGGTGGATTTGCGCCTTCGCGGCAACATCGACTCCTTGGGTCGGCTCTTCGAGCAAAAGCACGCCGACTTCGCGGGCGAGCCACTTGGCCAGAATGATCTTCTGCTGATTGCCGCCGGAGAACGCCGACGCGGGAAGGCGTGCTTGGCGCGGGCGGATATCAAGCAGCTCCATAAGCTCTCGTACCAGCCGGTTGGCGCGGGCGCGATCAATGCCTCCGGCGCCTTGACCGCGCGTCAACCGGTCGAGACTCGGCAACAAAATATTATCGCGCGCCGAAAGGTTCATAATGAGGCCCAGCCGGCGTTCGCCGGGCACGAAGCCGATGCCGGCGCGGACCGCGTCCGCCGGACTGGCGAGCCGCCGCACTATTCCATCGCGCCGAATCCTGCTCGCCTCGCCGCCAATTCCGAAAATCCGCCGCAGGATGCCACTGGCGCCGCTGCCAAGAAGTCCGGCCAGACCGGTCACTTCGCGCGCGCGCAATCGGATTGCATCAGGCCGGTCGACAGCGTCTTCAAGCAGTGCGGCGCGCGGCGCCTGTTCCGGCTGATCCACCGACGCCAAAGACGGCGCGGGGAAAAAGCCTTCAACCTTGGCCGCGGCACCGCCGGTCATGGCTGCAACCAGGTCGGTTACGTTGAACGAACCGCGCCGGCTTGTTGTTGCAACGCGCCCATCGCGCAGCACGGTGCAGCGGTCGGCTAATTCGACGATTTCATCCAGCCGGTGCGAGACATAGATGATCGCTGTCCCTTGGCGCTTCATGCGCGCGAGCACGGCGAACAGCCGTTCGATCTCGCGCGTCTCCAGCGCCGCCGTCGGTTCGTCAAGGATCAGCACGCGGCATTGGCGGCGCAACGCCCTCGCGATGGCGACCAGCTGCCGTTCGGCAAAGCTCAGGCGATCGACGCGGACATCGGGATCAGGCGCGAAGTCGAGTTGTGCCAGCTCATCGCGCGCCGCTTTGCGCATCCGCGCGCGGTCGACGATCTTAAGACCCGCGATACGGCGCAACGGCGGATCGCCGAGCGTGAGATTCTCGGCGACGGATAGTGTTGGGACAAGCCGCAATTCCTGCGGAATTGTAATGATGCCGGCGGCGATGGCGTCGCGCGGACCGTTGAAGCGGCGCACTGTCCCGTCGACCGCGACCTCGCCGCGGTCCGGCCGATGCACGCCGGAGAGCACGCGCACCAGCGTCGACTTGCCGGCGCCGTTCTCGCCGACGAGTGCGTGCACCTCGGCCGCCTGCACGTCGAAGTCGACGCCATCGAGGGCGTGCGTTGCGCCGAATTGCTTGGTAAGGCGGCGCGCACTGACCGCCGAAGCGTTCATGCCTGCCGCGCCACGGTGATGACTTCCAACATGGCGGAGCACCCTAAAGGTTCATCGATCTGCCCGCGAATCTTAGCAAAGATTGCCGGCGATGGTAGCGGCGGCATATCCGTTCAGGAAACGGCGAGAGCCGTTGATACCGCCGGCCTGCCGGCCGCTCAACGCCGGACAAACGCGAATTTTCCGCCGCGCCGAAAAGTCGGTCGCTTCTGCGCAATGACATCCAAAATTGGGTAAAGAGCAGAAGCGATTTGCACACGCTCGATATGACATGATTAACTCATCTGCGACATAGCCGCTTTTTTCCGGCTGTGGACGAGGCGATCGGCTTTGACGGCGTGATCACGCGGCGACGCCGCTTCTTGAGCCAACGGGGCAAAGCTGCTACGGCAAATGACATGGGCAGTCGGACGACGATAACTGCGTCGAGACGCGCCGGGCCGAGCGCTGGCCGACTAATGCGGGTCCTGCTCGGATCCGCCGGCCTTGTGGCTTTTTGTCTGCCCGCCTCGGCGCAGCAGGGCGGCGGTAAATTCCTCGACGCCAAATTCTGTAGCGACGCCCTCAACCTCAACCCCGGATCGGACTACGACAACGGCTCTTGCCAGTTGTGGAAGCTCGTTCCCGACGCCGACGGCTGGTCGCGGCTGCAGCTCAAGCGCAATGGCAAGTTTCTCGACGCCAAGAAATGCACCGATCAGCTACAGATGCACACAGACTCGAATTTCGATAACGGCTCCTGCCAGTTGTGGAAATTCGTTCCCGACTCGAACGGCTGGTCACGGGTCACGCTCAAGCGCAACGGCAAATTTCTCGATGCCGACCAATGCTCCGATGACGTCGATCTGAGCGAGACATCGACGGCGGCGGGTGGCGCCTGTCAGCTGTGGCGGCTCGTTCCCGTCCAAGGAAGCGAGGGCTGGTCGCGGCTGCAGATCAAATTCAGCGGTGGCGGCGCGCCTTCGGCTGAAGGCGGGAACGAAGAAAACAGCTTCGAGGGCGACACTTACGGTTGGTACGACGATGGCTGGGACGGACCGGGCTGGTACATCGTGGGCTACGAATTCCGCCGCGGCTTCGGTTTTGGCGGCCGTGAAGGCTGGCACGGTTGGCATCATCACGGCAGCCACTCGCATGGAAGCCACCACGGCGGCGGCGAACATCATGACGGCGGTCATCACGACGGCGGCCATCACGACGGCGGCCATCACGACGGCGGCCATCACGACGGCGGTCATCACGACGGCGGCCATCACGACGGCGGCCATCATGACGGCGGTCATCACGATGGTGGTCATCATGACGGCGGACATCATGGCGGCGGCGGTCATCATGGCGGTGGCGGCCAACATGGCGGCGGGGGCCATCATGGTGGTGGCGGGCACCACGGCGGTGGAGGTCATCACGGCGGTGGCCATCGTTCCGATATCCGGCTGAAGCACGATATCGTCGTGCTGGGCCGTCTCGATAATGGCCTTGGCTTTTACCGCTTCCGCTACAATGGCAGCGATAAGGCCTATGTCGGCGTGATGGCGCAGGAAGTCCAAGCGGTCCTGCCCGAGGCAGTCGTGCGCGGCAGCGACGGCTACCTGCGGGTCTATTATGACCGGCTCGGGCTGCGTATGCAGAGCTACGACTCGTGGGTGGCTTCGGGCAAAAAAATTCCCGCCACCGCAACCGTTCAACACTGACGGCTGGTTCTCTCTCTAACGCCGGGAGGTCCGTGGTGAGCAATTCGCTCGTTGTCTTACCGGTCGTGGCTTTGGGCGTGGCGCTGGCGCTCGCGCCGGCGCTCGCACAAACCAAGCCGGCGGCGGCTGACGCCGCCGAAGCGCCGAGCGCGCCCGCGGAAGCGTCCCTCACCGTCGGCGCTTTGCAGATCGCATCGGTTCCCAATCTCGAGGTGGCCGGCTTCGATATCAGCGTGGCGACCAACAGCGTTACGTATTCCTATTATTTCAAGAATACGGCCACAGCGGACCTTGCCGTTACGGCAACCGTGTCGTTGCCCGAACTTCAAGCAAGCGCTGACGGCAGCGAGACCTGGACGCTCGCCGCCACCGACCCGGACAATTTCATCGGCCTGACGATAGCCGCGGCAGGAGCGCAGTTGCCGACCAAAGCAGAAATCCATGCCTACGCGCTGGGTATCGATCGTCTTGCCGAGCTTAAGGCGGACCATTTGCCGGCGATTCCGTTCGGCGCCGACGTCGACAAGGCGCTTGGCGCGCTTTCGCCGGAGGCCGCCGGCCGGCTTGCTGCGCTTGGCGTTATTTCGCCGCGCGATCCGGAGAAGCCCAAGGTACCGCCGAGGCCGGACTGGACGCTCAGCGTCGTGCGGAGCTGGCGCCAGATCCTGTCGCCGGGCAAGACCACGGCGATCGTCGTCAAATTCGTTCCGGTCACTGCGCATTACCGAATGGCGAAGGGCGATGAGCAGGACCTTAACGACATGAAGGATGAAGTCTGTCTGAAGCCGCAAGCGCTCGGAATTTTGCAGTCTCGTCTCAAAGGCAATAACGCCTGGAACGTAACCGATGTGTCGCTAGCCGCCGACTCCCCTGCCCACTGGATCGACAGTCCGCCAGCGACGCTTTCCGTTCAGAAGCCAAAGCCGGACGCGATCGTCGCCTTCTGCGGCATGGACGACAAGACGGCGAGCAAACCGGCAGTCCTCGGCGCCGCCCCCAACGACAATGATAAAATTCGCATCGTAATTTTTGAAGTTGCAAAATAGCCAGTCCGTTTGTGGACTCAGTGGACCGCGGCGATAATTAGTCCCACGTCGGCTTCTGGAGTTAAGCTGATATTCCGAGTTTATGAGTACGGGCCCGGCCGATCATTCGGGTCGATCTGCCGCGGCGCCGACGAGCTTGATGCCGTCGGCGCTCGCCCATTCCGCCGGACCCGCCATTTCACCGATTTCGCAGCCGGAACGGTCGACCAGAAGCGTCGTTGGCATGCCAAACGCCTTGCCCGCGGCTTTCAGCTCCTGAAACACCTTGGCGCTGTCGTCGGAATAGTAAGCAAGATGCGCGACGCCGATCTCCTTGAGAAAATGCAGCGGCTTTTGCGGATCCCGGGTATCGATATTGACCGCGACGACGTCGAACTTGGCGCCGCCGAGATCGGCTTGGAGGGTGTCGAGCGCCGGCATCTCTTTGCGGCAAGGCACGCACCACGTGGCCCAAAGGTTAAGAAGTACGGTGCGGCCGCGCCAATCGGCCAAGGTGTGCTCATGGCCGGCGCTGTCCTTGAAAGTCAGATCGGGAATGCGAAAGGGCGTGCGGGCGACTGCCAGAGCCGCGACCTCTCCCCGGGCCAGCGGCGCAATCCGGCTCGCCGTCTCGACCGCGGGGGCACATTCGGCGGCCGCCGGATTGCTTCGCAGACGCCCAATCCCGTATACCCCCGCCAGCACGGCTATGACCGCGATGGCGCAACACGCCACCACGGCCAACAAACGCCGCCGGTTCTTGTAAAAGGAGTCGGCTGCGGGCGTGGTCATCGAACGGTTACTTCGGCGGACTTGATCATGAGCAACAAAATGTGGGGTGGGCGTTTTGGCTCAAAACCCCATCCTCTTATGGAGGAGATCAACGTTTCGATCGATTTCGACCGCCACCTGTACCGGCAGGACATCGCCGCAAGCAAGGCTCACGTGGCGATGCTGGCCAAGACCGGCATTATCGGCGCGCAAGATGCAAAGCGGATCGCTCACGGTCTAGACACGATCCTGTCAGAAATCGAGGCGGGCAAGTTCAAGTTCCGCCGTGCGCTTGAGGACATTCATATGAATGTCGAAGGCCGGCTCGAAGAACTGATCGGGCCGGCGGCCGGCCGGTTGCACACGGCGCGCTCGCGCAACGACCAAGTCGCGACCGATTTCCGGCTGTGGGTGCGCGACGCCATCGATGGCATCGACGCGGCGCTTAAAGGTTATCAGCGCGCGCTTGCCGAAAAGGCGCTCGCGCATGCCGCAACCGTGATGCCGGGCTTCACGCATTTGCAGACCGCGCAGCCGGTCACCTTCGGCCATCACCTTCTCGCCTACGTGGAGATGGCGGATCGCGACCGCGGACGTTTCGCCGATGCGCGAAAGCGCCTCAACGAAAGTCCGCTCGGCGCTGCGGCGCTCGCCGGCACATCGTTCCCGATCGATCGCGCCATGACCGCGAAGGCGCTCGGCTTTGATCGGCCCGCCGCAAACTCGCTGGACGCGGTCGCCGACCGCGATTTCGTTTTGGAGACGCTGTCGGCGGCGGCGATTTGCGCCGTGCATTTGTCGCGCTTCGCCGAAGAGATCGTGCTCTGGTCTTCGCCGCTTTCCGGGCTCATCAGCTTGTCGGACAAATTCACCACCGGCTCCTCGATCATGCCGCAGAAGCGCAATCCCGACGCTGCGGAACTCGTGCGCGCGCGGGCTGGGCGCATTATCGGCGCGCTCACGGCGCTGATGGTGGTGATGAAGGGACTGCCGCTCGCCTATCAGAAAGACATGCAGGAAGACAAAGAAGGCACGTTCGATGCGCTCGGCGCACTTTCTCTGTCGATCGACGCCATGGCCGGCATGGTGGGTGACATAAAGGTGAATGGCGCGCGCATGCGCGAAGCTGCCGGCGAAGGCTTCGCCACCGCGACCGACCTCGCCGATTGGCTGACGCGGACGTTGAAACTCCCGTTCCGCGAGGCGCACCACATCACCGGCCGGATTGTCGCCAAGGCGGCGGAGGCCGGGCTTCCGCTGGAGCGGCTGCCGCTTGCCGCCATGCAGGCGATTGAGCCGCGGATCACGAAAGCGGTCTTCGGCGTTCTTTCCGTCGAGGCCTCGGTGAAAAGCCGCCGCACTTACGGCGGCACCGCGCCGGACAACGTGCGCCGGGAGGCCAGCCGCTGGCTCAAGCGGCTCAAAAGCAAGGCTTAATTGCTGTTTTCGGCGCTATAACCGCCCGGCAAGGTATCGCCGCCAAAATGTCGCCGCGGCGATGCGATCTGCTATGGTCGGGCGCTCGCGGAAGCGTTGAGGAGCAGTTTTTGGCGCACAATCGTTTGCGGATCTGCGTTGCAGCGTTAGTCCTTGGCGCCACCGCCTTCGGGCTTGCGGGTTGCGGGCGTAACGGCGCACCGGAAAAGCCGACGGCGGGGTCGGGGGGGCTGGGTTGGGCGTTTCCGCCCTCGTTGGGCGCGGCGCCGCCGGTCCAGCCCGGCGATACCGGGCCGAAGCCGTCTGTTGCTGGCGCCAACACACCGGGTCAGGCGACAGCTTCGAAAACCGGCTTCGATACCAATGGCAATCCTGTTGCGGCCGCCGGTCAGAAAAAATCGTTTTTGCTCGATCCCATCCTTCAATAACCAACGTCCCATATTGCTGCGGCCCTACGGCGGCAATCGGCGCGCCGTCGGGGGTGGCATTTTTCCAACCATGCTCTAAACAACGCGTATGCATCACTTCGCTTACCGCAACGGCGTGCTGCACGCCGAAGACGTCGATCTGATCGCGCTCGCGGACGCGGTCGGTACGCCGTTTTATTGCTATTCGACGGCAACGCTGGAGCGCCACTACCGCGTGTTCGCGGAGGCGTTCGCCGACGTGGACGCTCTTATCTGCTACGCGATGAAGGCGAACTCCAATCAAGCGGTGATTGCGACCCTGGCGCGACTTGGCGCCGGCGCCGACGTCGTCTCGGGCGGAGAACTTTTGCGCGCGCGCTCGGCCGGCATTCCGCCCAAAAAGATCATGTTCTCCGGCGTCGGCAAGACCGAGGATGAGCTCGCGCTCGCCGTCGAGCACGGCATTCTTTGCGTCAACGTTGAATCAGAATCGGAACTCGAGCTTCTTGCCGCCATCGCCGCCAACAAAAATCGCCGTGCCGATGTATCGATCCGCGTCAATCCCGACATCGACGCCAAGACCCACGCCAAGATCGCGACCGGCAAGGCAGAGAACAAATTCGGCATTCCCATCGGCCAGGCGCGCGCGGTTTATGCGCGCGCCGCCAAGCTCGACGGCATTCGTATCGTCGGCGTCGATATGCATATCGGCAGTCAGATCACCGCGCTCGAGCCGTTCCACGACGCGTTCGCACTGCTTGCGCAATTTGTTGAAACGCTGCGCGGCGAGGGCCACCGCATCGAGCACATCGATCTCGGCGGCGGCTTGGGCATTCCTTATCGCGAGGGCGATGAGCCGCCTGATCCCGCGGCCTACGCGACCATGGTCAAGCGTGCGACGCGCGGGCTCGGTTGCCGCCTGATCTTCGAGCCCGGCCGGTTGATTGTCGGTAATGCCGGTATCCTGGTGACGCGCATGCTTTATTTGAAGCGGGGGGAAGCCAAAACCTTCGTAGTCGTCGATGCGGGCATGAATGACCTCGTCCGCCCGACATTATACGAAGCCTACCACGACATCTGGCCGGTACGCGAAGCGGCGGCCGTCGGCGTACCACCGCGAATCTTCGCCGATGTTGTCGGGCCGGTCTGCGAATCAGGCGACTTCCTCGCGCTCGAGCGTTCGCTTGCGCCGCCGAAGCCGGGCGACCTTCTCGCCGTCATGAGCGCAGGCGCCTATGGCGCGGTCCAAGCGTCGACCTATAACAGCCGCCCGCTCATCCCCGAAGTCCTTGTCAGACATAATGAATGGGCGATCGTGCGGCCGCGGCCGTCTGCCGAAGAATTGATCGCGCTCGACCGTCTGCCAGCGTGGATTTGATCTGGCTCTGAAATTGCTTGTTTTTTTCTGCATGGCAGGCTTCCTGCGCCGCAGGCCGCCTTTGAACGGCCCCGATGCTAAAGTGTTGTCGTGCAAGGTTTCTCCACGGAGAACGTGGTGACGGAGACGACGACGCAACAAACCGATTCCGTTCCGCCGCATAGGCGACCGGCGCTCGACGCCAAATCGCCACTCGGCACCGCGCTGCGCCGCGCGCGCTGGACCATTCTCTGGGAGCGGCTGTGGCCAGCATTGGCGCGGATCGCGACGGTCGCCGGTATTTTCCTCACCTTGTCCTGGCTCGGGCTCTGGCTCGATCTGCCGCCGCTTGGCCGCGCGATCGTTCTGTTCGCGATGGCGATACTCGTGCTCGCCGCGCTCGTGCCGCTCGTGCGATTGCGCATTCCGGCCGCCGCAGAAAGTTTGAGCCGGCTCGATCGCGGCAGCGGATTGCCGCACCGGCCGGCGACCGCCATCGCTGACGAGCTCGCGGTTACGCCGCAAGATCCCTATTCGCTGGCGCTTTGGAAAAGCCATCTCGAGCGGACCTTGGCGTCGGCGCGCTCCTTCAAAGCCGGCTGGCCGTCGCCGCGGCTATCGGCGAGCGATCCTTACGCGCTGCGCGGTCTCGTCCTCATCGCCGTCATCGCCAGCTTTTTCGCCGCCGACGGCGAGCATTGGAAACGCATCACCGCCGCGTTCGATTGGCAAGGCGTGGTGCTGCCGGCAAATTTCCGCGTCGACGCCTGGGTCACGCCGCCGGTTTATACCGGTAAGCCGCCGGTCATTCTTGCCGGGCTTCACCCAGGCGAGGCGGTGCGGCAGGATGCGCAAACCGCCCAGGTGATTGCGGTACCCGCCGGAAGCACACTCGTCGTGCGCACGACGGGTAAGGTCAATCTCGACGTCGCCGGCAAAGGCGGCGTTTCCCCGGCGCAGGATGACGTGCGTTCGCCGGCCGGTACGCAGGAATACAGATTCAAGATCACCAGCACTGGGACTGCGACATTACGTGGCGCCGGCGACGATCTGGTCTGGGCGTTCAACGCCATTCCCGACAAGCCGCCGACCATTGCGCTGACCAAAGATCCCGAACCGCAAAACCACGGCTCGCTGCTTCTGTCCTACCGCGTCGAAGACGATTACGGGGTAACCGAGGCGCACGCGACCTTCGCGCGCAAGGACGAGCCGGCGGGCGAGAAGCAAAGCGCCCGCCCGCTGTTCGGGCCGCCGGATTTCGCGGTCATTCTGCCGCAAGCGCGCACCAGGAGCGGCGTCGGCCAGACCATCAAAGATTTGACGGATCATCCCTGGGCCGGCGCCGAGGTGGTGATGACGCTCGTGGCGCGCGATGAAGGTGGCAACGAAGGCCGCAGCGAGCCGGTCACCTTCCGTCTGCCGGAACGCAATTTCACAAAACCCTTGGCGCGAGCACTGGTCGAACAGCGGCGTAATCTTGCGCTCGACGCCGGCGCGCGGCCGCTGGTTACGACCGCGCTCGACGCGCTGGCGCTGGCGCCGGACAAGTTCACCGCCGATGCCGGAATTTATCTCGGACTGCGCTCGATATTCTGGTCGCTGGTTCGCGCCAAGACCGACGACGATCTGCGCGAGGTGACCGCGCGGCTGTGGCAGATGGCGCTCGGTATCGAGGATGGCAACATGTCCGACGCCGAAGCCAGCCTCCGCAACGCCGAGGAAGCGCTGCGCCAGGCGCTCGAGCGTGGCGCCAGCGAACAGGAAATCAAGCAGCTGATGGATCAGTTGCGCGCGGCCATGGATCGCTACCTGCAGGCGATGCAAGAGCAGATGAAGAACGCCCAGCAATTGTCGAGGCCGCTCGATCGCAATGCGCGATCGCTCAGTCAAAAAGACCTCAAGAGCATGCTCGACCGGCTCGAAAATCTTGCGCGTAGCGGTGCCAAGGATGCGGCGCGGCAATTGCTGCAGGAGCTCCAGCAAATGATGGAGAATCTGCAGATGGCGACGCCGGGCCAAAACGGCGACGACATGGACGACATGATGTCGCAACTCGACGAGCTCGGCGACATGATCGGCAAGCAGCAGGACCTGCGCGATCGCACCTTCCGGCAGGGCCAGAATCGGCGCCGGCAAAATGGCCAGCACGGTCAACAAGCCCAACCCGGGCAACCGGGCGATCAGCAGGCGCCGTCAATGGACGATCTGCGGAAGAACCAGCAAGCGTTGCGCGACCGGCTTAACAAGCTGCTCGACGAATTGAAGAAGCGCGGTATGGGCCAAGGTCGGCAAGGCCAACAGGGTCAGCAGGGCGAAAAAGGCCAAGGCCAGAACGGCCTCGATCAACTGGGCGACGCCGGCGAAGCCATGGGTGAAGCCGAAGGCGAGCTCGGTGACGGCAACGCCGAAGGCGCCGTCGATTCACAGGCCCGCGCGCTCGATGCGCTGCGCAAGGGGGCGCAGGGACTTGCGCAATCCATGCAGCAGCAAATGGGGCAGGGGCCTGGCCCGGGCCAGAATGGCCGCACCGGAATGCCGCGCGCGCAACGCGATACCGATCCGCTCGGCCGGCCGTTGCGCGGCCGCGATTACGGCGACGATTTCACGGTGAAAGTGCCGGGTGAGATCGACGTGCAGCGCGCCCGCCGCATCATCGAGGAACTGCGCCGCCGCTTCGGCGACGTGCTCCGCCCGCAAGACGAGCTCGATTACATCGAGCGGCTGCTCAAAGATTATTGAGCGCGGCGACCTTCGTCTCGCTCGCGTGGCGGAAGAGCAGTAGATGCGCATATTATTCAATCTGCATTGCGCGTGATGAAAATGCATCGCCGTAATTGTTAATTTCTTCCAACTGAATGTTAACGCTTCGTTGCTAATGCTGGCCCCTCTTGCCAGCCGCCCGCCTATGGCAGCGCAGAGGTCATTTGTGGCATCGATCGGTTCCGAACATGCGCCGCGTTGGCGGTGGCGCGCGTCCTCGTGGCGCGCCGCTCTCGGCGGCAGCCTTGCTCGCGTCCATGCGCTGTTTGCCGACGGCAGCGAGTCCTCGCTGGCGCGACGGCTAGCGGGCGCGGCGTTTCTCATCCGCGTCGTCAGCGCGGCCATCGCCTTCGTTTCGCAGATTCTGCTGGCGCGATGGATGGGTGTCTTCGAATTCGGCGTTTACGTCTATACTTGGACGTGGGTGCTGTTGATCGGCGGCATGGTTGATCTCGGCCTCGGCTCGGCCGCGCAACGCTTCATTCCCGAATACATCGAACACGGCAAGTTCGCACTTTTGCGCGGCTATCTCGGTGGCAGCCGCTGGCTCGCGGCGGGCATTGCCACCGGCATCGCGGTTCTCGGCGCCGCCGCAGTGTTCCTGCTATCGCCGCATCTCGGTCGCGAAACGATTATCCCGCTTTACCTCGCCTGCGCGGCGTTGCCGCTTTGCGGCGTGGCCCAGGTCCAAAGCGGCATCGCGCGCTCTTACAACTGGGTCAATCTCGGACTGGCGCCGGTCTACATCCAGCGCCAGCTCGCGTTGCTCTCACTGATGGGCGTTGCCTTTGCGATCGGCCTGCCGACCGACGCCATCACGGCGACGCTCGCCGGCGTCGTCAGCTTGTGGGCCGTCACTATCGGCCAGTTCGTCGTACTCAACCGCCGGCTCACGGGCGTCGTCGAAAGCGGCGCAAAGGCCTTTGAGGTTGGTTCCTGGCTCGCCACCTCGACGCCGATCTTCGTTGTCGAAGCGTTTTATCTGTTGCTTACTTACGCCGACGTCATTGTGCTCCAGCAGTATCGCTCGCCGAACGAAGTCGCGATCTATTACGCCGCGGTCAAGACCATGGCGCTCGTCGCCTTCATCTACTTCTCGGTGGCGCAGACCATCGCGCACAAATTCGCGCAATATCACGTCGCCGGCGACCGTAAACGCCTGGCCTCGTTCCTGCGCCAGTCGGTTCGCCTCACCTTCTGGCCTTCGCTCGGCTCGATTGTCGTTCTGTTGCTTCTTGGCCGCCCGCTGCTGCGCTTGTACGGACCCGACTTCGTCTCCGGCTATTATCTGATGTTCATCATCGCCATAGGCCTTTTGGCCCGTGCTTCGGTCGGGCCGGCGGAGCGGCTTCTCAATATGCTCGGCGAACGGCGTTCGTGCGCGCTGGTCTATGCCGGTTCATTTGCGCTGAACCTCGTCTTGTTGATGGCGCTGATCCCGCCGCTCGGGCTTCTCGGCGCCGCCATCGCTGGCGCCGTGGCGCTGGTATTCGAATCGGCCAGTCTGTTTGCGTTGGCCAAATACCGTCTCGGGCTTCACTGTCTGATCTTCGGTGCGCCCCGAGAAAGCTGAAGGGCGAGCATGACGGTCGGAGTCTCGAACGATCCGGCGCCGGTTGTCGCTCTGGAACACGCAGCATCGGCTATCGCCACAGCGCGCCGCGCCGCGCTCGCGGACCGCTACGCGGCTAGTTCCTTCACCGTCGAATGGCGCCCGCTCACCAAGCTTGAGCCGATCGCGCCGCAATGGCGCGAGCTTGCCGCGCGCGCGCTAGAGCCGAATGTGTTTTACGAACCGGCTTTTGCGCTTCCGGCTGCGCCGGTGTTCGGCGCCGATGCCGGCGCGATTCTGATCTGGTCGGGGGGAAAGCCGCGGCGGCTTCTTGGTTTCTTCCCGGCCCGGATTGAGCGCCGGCGCTACGGTTTCAATCTGCCGGTGCTGGTTGGCTGGACGCATCCCTATGCGCCGCTCGGCTTGCCCTTGGTAGAGCGCGAAGCCGCCGAGCCGGTCGTCGGCGCGTTTCTGTCGCATCTCGCCGCCGACCGCGCGCTTCCAGGCCTACTGCTGTTGCCGTTCCTGCCGGAGGACGGACTTTTCGCCGGCGCGCTCGACGCCATACTTCGGCGTGCGCAGATGCCGTCGGCCACATTCGGCCGACATCGGCGGGCGCAACTTGCGCCGGCGGCTGAACGGGCGCTCTATCTGGAAGCCGCAATGAGCGGCCACCAGCGCAAGGAATTGCGCCGTCAATGGCGGCGCCTTTCCGAAACCGGCGCGATCGCCGTCACCATCGCGACCGAGCCCGCCGCGGTCGACCGCGCGCTTGAGGACTTTTTCAGCCTCGAGGCGCAGGGCTGGAAAGGCAGGGCCGGCACGGCCGCGGCAGCCGACGAAAAACTGCAGCGCTTCGTGCGTACCGCCTTGTTCAAGCTTGCCGCCGAACAGAAGGTGTCGATCAACCGCCTTCTTATCGATGGCCACGCGATTGCCGCCACCGTCGCGCTACGAAGCGGTCGCAGCGCCTGGTTCTGGAAAATCGCCTACGACGAAGCCTTTGCGCGCTTTTCGCCGGGCGTCATGCTCAGCGTCGAACTGACCGCTGATCTGCTCGACGACGCCAATGTGCTGCGCGCCGATTCATGCGCCACGGCCAATCATCCCATGATTGATCATCTTTGGCGCGAGCGGCTTCTCCTCACCGACCGCTTGATCGGGGTCCGCGGTCCGACGGCGTTTGCCGTGGCGCGCCGGCTCGAAGGCTTCCGGACCGCCGTTATTGCCGGGGCAAAACGGCTACGCGGGCTGCTCCCGGGCTAGTGTCCCGATTCCGAAGTCCGCATGATAAGGTGCCGGCCAAACTGATGCGGACTTCTGAACCGCCACACTAGGGAGCATTTCGTTAACCTTAGAACAATGGTTGTGCGTCTAATCTGAAGCGGCGCCCATCGGACGCATGTCCATGATTGGAAGCAAGGTCCAGCCGGGCCAATTGCCCATTTACATGTCGCCGTCCGGGTCGCCGACTTCGCGGCGGTTTAGGTACTTGCCGATGTTGCCCGGCCCGCAGTTTCCCCGATGCTGAGCGATGTGCCTGCCACAGGCGCCGTGCTGTTGCCCATTGTGCTGGCGCTCGCCGCCCTTTCGGTTGCCGCGCTCGCCGCCCTGGTCCGGGAACGCCGGCGCAATACCCTGCTCAACGCCGCGCTCGGAAATCTCGTCCAGGGCGTGAGCATGTATGACGGCAGGGCGCGGCTTGTGCTCTGCAACAAGCGCTATATCGAGATGTCGATGCTTTCTGCCGAGAATTTTCACCAAGGCATGCCGCTGCGGGAAATACTGGTGCGTCGCGCCAAAATCGGCGCCTTTGCCGGCGACGCCGATGAATACGTCGCCGCTGCGCTTAGACAGGCGGCCAGTGGCCGCACCGAGGAAAAAACCTTCGAGCTTGAAGATGGCCGTACAGTCTCCGTGATCACCCGCCCGCTGTCGGACGGCGGCTGGGTTTCAACCCACACCGACGTCACGCAACAACGCGCGGCCGAGAAGGAGCGTGACGCTTTGCGCCAGCGTGAGCAGCGCCGCGACGCGATCGAGGCGGCGATCACCGCGTTTCGCGCTCGCGTCGAATCCATGCTGCTGACCGTCGGCCACAGCGCGCTCGAGATGAAATCGGCCGCGAAGTCGCTGCTGACCACCTCGGATCATACGCTGCACCGGGCTGAAAGCGCGCTGCATGGCTCAAATGAGGCCTCGGTCAATATCGAGATTACCGCCGCCGCCGCGGAGGAGATGTCGGCTTCGATCAAGGAAATCAGCCGGCGACTCGCACAAGCGAGCGAAGTGGTGCGCGGCGCGGCCGCCGACGCCACCACTACCAACTCGGATATCGCGGGCCTGGCGCGGATCGCGCAAAGAATTGGCGATGTCGTCAAGCTCATTCAGGACATTGCCGAACAGACAAACCTGCTGGCGCTGAACGCGACCATCGAGGCGGCGCGTGCCGGTGACGCCGGGCGCGGCTTTGCCGTCGTCGCCTCGGAAGTGAAATCGCTCGCGGTCCAGACCGCGCGGGCGACGGAAGAAATCACCCGCGAGATTTCTTCCGTGCAAGGCTCGACCGGCGAAGCAGTCGCCGCCATTCGCGCCATCACCGAGCGGATGCAGGACATTAGCGCGCATACGTCCGAGGTGGTCGGCGCGATCGAGCAGCAGGAATTGGCGACCGGCGAAATCTCACACAACGTCGCCGGCGCCGCCGCGAGCAGCAAGGCGGTGGTCGCCGCGTTGGGCGAGGTCGCTGGCGGCATCACGCAGACGCGAAGCTCGGCGCAGACCGTGCTCGCCGCCTCGGAAGAAGTGGAAAACGCGACCGTTACGCTTCGCGCCGAGGTCGAACGCTTCCTCGGCGAAGTCGCGGCCTAGAGCAGGATCATGCTCTAACGCCCCGCCGCATAACCCTGCATGCCACGCGGGTTGGCCGCGGCGCGGCGTTTGGGGCCATCGCGCGAAGCGGCGGTGAGCCGGCCTTCCGACCACTCGGCCCCAACCTCAATGACGTGTCCGCGACGTTTCAATTCCGCCGCGGTGTCCCCGGCGACGCGGCCTTCCAGCACCAAGACGCCGGGACGCGCGGCGCGCGGCCAGAACGACGACGGAAAATGCTCGGAATGCCAGGCCGGGGCATCGATCGCTTCCTGCAAATTTAAGCCCGCGTGCACGTGGCGCAGGAAGAACTGGGTGATCCACTGGTCTTGTTGATCGCCGCCGGGCGTGCCCACCCCGAGATACGGCTCGCCGTCGCGCAGCGCGAGCGTCGGCGTCAGCGTGGTGCGCGGCCGCTTCCCCGGCACCAGCGCCGCCGGATGACCTTCATCGAGCCAAAACATCTGGGCGCGCGTGCCGAGAGGAAAACCAAGCTCTGGAATCACCGGCGAAGATTGCAGCCAGCCGCCCGACGGCGTCGCGGACACCATATTGCCGGCCTGGTCGATGATGTCGAAATGCACCGTGTCGCCGTCGACCACCGCGAGCTCACCAACCGTCGGCTCTCCCGCGCCGGCAAAGGCGGCCGCCTCAGCCGGCCCCCGGCGGGGCCGACTTGTTTTGCCGCCGTAGCCGGGGATCGAGCCGGGCCGCAGCGTCAGCGAAGCGGTACCATCCACAAGCTTGCGCCGCTCGGAATTGTAGGCGTCGGACAAAAGCCGCGCCATCGGCACCTCGACGAAATCGGGATCGCCATAAAACTCCTCGCGGTCGGCATAGGCGAGCTTGGCGCACTCGACCTGTAAATGGATGAAGTCCGCGCCCGCCGAGTCCATTTCCTCCAGATCGAAGCCTTTGAGCAGCGCGAGTTGTTGCAGCATCACCGGCCCCTGGCCCCATGGTCCGGTCTTGCACACGGTGTAACGGTCGTAGTCATAGGTGAGCGGCGGTTCGATGCGTGGCGTCCAGCGCGCCATGTCCTCGCCAGTCAGCACGCCGCGGTGTGCGCGTCCGCTAGAGTCGAAAATCTCCTGGGTGCGGCAGAAACGATCGATCGCTGCGGCGACGAAACCCTGCGACCACGATTTCCGCGCCGCCTCGATCTGTGTGACGCGATCTCCTCCGGCGCGCTCGGCCTCGGTGAGGATGCGCAGATAAGTCGCCGCGAGCGCCTGATTGGCAAACAGCGTTCCGGTTGCCGGGATGCAATCATTCGGCAGATACACCGATACCGAACTTGGCCAATGCTCGCGAAACAACTGCGCGACAGAGGCAATGGTGGCGTGGGCGCGCTCCACCAGGGGATGCCCGTTCTGCGCATAGCCGATCGCCGGCCCCAGCACCTCGCGCAGCGAGACCGTGCCGTAGTCGCGCAACAAAAGCATCCAGGTCTCGAACGTGCCGGGCACGCAGGCGGCAAGAAGCCCGGTGCCGGGCACAAGATCGAGGCCCTGACTGCGATAGTGGGAAATCGTCGCGCCGGCCGGCGCCGGGCCCTGGCCGCAGATGACTTCCGGATTGCCGCGGCGGGTGTCGTAAACGATGACCGGAACGTCGCCGCCCGGGCCATTCAAATGCGGCTCGACCACTTGCAAGGTGAAAGCAGTCGCGACCGCGGCGTCAAACGCGTTGCCGCCTTTTTCCAGCATCGCCATGCCGACGGCCGTGGCGATCCAATGCGTCGACGTGACGACGCCGAACGTGCCTTCGATTTCGGGCCGCGTGGTGAACGCGTTTGGGTTGATGACGCTCATGGCAAAACACTAGCGCGAATTGAGCGATGGCGAAATATGCTTGCTGCCGGCGCCAGCAGTGTTCGGGACTGAGCATCTTTGCGATGCGCGGTGTCGTTCGCTGGCGGCTGTTTGCAGACGAGCGGGCCGGCGCACGATACGGCGCCGGCTAAAGCTTGATGACTTGATCGACGTAAAGTTTCCAGGCGCTTTTTTGTTTCGGTTTGGCGCGCAGCCACTTGGCGGTGTCGGGCCGCCCCTTGAAGGTTGTGGGCAAGAGCATTCCGCGTAGAAAGTGGACAGGCGTCTCGCCAACAGGAGTGGAGATGACCGCTTCTGTTCCGGTTTCCCACCAAGGATCGCCCGGGTAGGCGCCGCCGCCATTTTCCGAGGTTTGCCGAATGATGAATTCGCCGGACAGCAGCGCGCGGATCCCGGGCCCCGGATGGGTGTGGCAATCGGCGGGATCAGGCGGGTTGTGCACGATGCTGTCGAGACGGAACAGCCATTCATTGCCGTTCTGAATGTCGAGCATCCAGCATTCGCGCGTCATGCGCAGCACGGATTCGATATTGCCGGGCGCTTTGCCTGCGGATGGGCCGAGTTCCCACCGGAATATGCGCGCCCCGCCGCCAGCGCCGGTTACCGTAGCTGAGCCATGACGGTACACGGCTTCGTCTTCGGAGACGGTCTGTCCGTCGATTTCCGCCTTGCCCTGGTGAACATAAAAGAGCCGATGAATGCCATCATCGGGAAAGGTCAGCGAAGCGCCGGCCGCAAGTGTGTCGTTGTAGTAGCTAAGATAATACGCCATTCGCTCTCATCGCCGCTTCAGTTGCGATGAGACCATAGTATGTGCGGAATAATTTGACCGCAAAATCGCCCGTCGCCGCGTGCGCTTCGTTCAGCTCGAACTCGCCGGCTGCGGCAGGAACTTCAAGGCGACGCCGTTCATGCAATAGCGAAGCCCGGTAGGCTTCGGACCATCGTCGAACACGTGGCCGAGATGTCCGCCGCAGCGCCGGCACGAAACCGCCGTGCGCGCCATGCCGAAGCTGCGGTCCTTGGTCTCATCGACCGCTTTGTCGAGCGGCGCCCAAAAGCTCGGCCAGCCGGTGCCGCTGTCGAATTTGGTCTTGAACGAGAACAGCGGCAAGTCGCAACCGGCGCAGGCAAACGTGCCGGTGCGGTGTTCTTCGAGAAGCGGACTCGTGAACGGCCGTTCCGTGCCTTCATGCCGGAGAACCTGGTAAGCCTCCGGAGACAGAAGCTTGCGCCATTCCTCGTCGGTGTGTGTGACCTCGTAGGTGGTCGCCGCCCGCGCGTCGCCGGCCCGTGTCAGCCGTCCGGCAGCAAGGACGGCAAGCGCCGTACCAGCCAAGAACACATGTCTGCGAGTAAGCATGTCGCGTCCTCCTAGGCGTTAGAGAGGCGGCTATAGACGAGAACCGGCTTTGGGTCACGCTTAAGCCTGGTAACGCCGACGGCAACATTTGGTGAAGACCGCGGCGGCGCTGACGAACCGGCGAGCGTCTCCGGCATCCCGCCGTTCAAATCTTGCGGCTGTCATACGCCCAGTGCAGCAGCGCCTGCCGCTGCCTGGGCCGGCAAGTCACGTCGCCCGGCTCGCAATTTCGCTGAATTTGCCGCACGTGCCGGCGGATCGCCTTCCAGCGCCTGATCTGCCGCGCGTCCTCGTCGGGAGAACGCCGGCCGAGATAGTAACGGCAATACCATTGGAACCAGCCGCGAGGATCGTCGCGATGGATCCAACCCTTCTTGCGCCACACCGACAACGGTTGGCTCGCGTCGACGCCAAAGTAGTTGAGGCTGCAATCGCGGCCGTCTTTCGCCAGCTTGGCGCGCGAAAACCAGCCCCGCGGGAACTCAGCTTTGCAGTCCGTCAGGTATTTGCCGCCGAACACGCCAAGACGAAGCATTTCGGCGGGCGTCAGTTGCGGCCGAAATCCGGAATCGAAGGTGCGGCCAGTCGGCGCGGTCAGCGCGTAACGATAG
>Ga0302326_10001235_pt1 | contig 66002 bp, 53 predicted proteins | sample Palsa_T0_3_FD_202264 | JGI IMG/M metagenome (GOLD analysis project Ga0302326, IMG submission 202264) | Peat permafrost microbial communities from Stordalen Mire near Abisko, Sweden - Palsa_T0_3 | ecosystem: Environmental > Terrestrial > Soil > Palsa > Peat permafrost | place: Sweden: Abisko...
AAGAAAAACCCCGACGCTCCGCGTCTATAACCTCTCCGGCCGCCCCGCTCTGGCAGCCGTTACTTAATCGATAGGGGGTGACAGAATCTCGTTGCAGTTAATACGACATTTTCTCGTTGCAACAACACGCGAGGCTGCTATTGCAAATGAAGATGCTGAAGCATTTCGTTGAACCGTGGTTCCGAGCGGAGGCTTGCCCAGAGCGGGTCGACCTTCAGGTAGATCAGAGCGATCTCAGCCTCCCGGCCGCATGTATCCAGTGCGGTTAGCGCGGGCGCTGATCGGCCAAGTGCGGCATTGGCCTGCGCCCTCATGCAGGAAGTCACTCGAGGGCTCTCGTAATCAGCGAGCTGGCGCGACCCCCCGGGCTTGGCGGTCTCTTCCATCACCGTCCGGAAGCCTCCTTGCGCATAGAGCTGCTGCAGGTATTCAGCCTGGCGCGGAAAGCCCGCTAGCCGCGAATCCTCTACGATTTCCTTGAGCCAAAGGTCGTGTTGGCCGGTTTGCCGATAGTATTGCGCCAGGTAAAAATGGACAGGCACGAAGTTGGGGTTCGCGACCACAACCTTTTGGTAGGTCTCAAATGCCAGATCATAGCGACCGGCCAGATAATAAGCGAATCCAGCGTCGGCGTTGATGATGACCGAGAGCGGATCCAGTTCCTGGGCGCGTCGCAGTTCCGCGATGGCTTCTTCGTGGCGCCCCTCAGGACCGAGCAACAAATTGCCGTACCAGTGGTGAGCCTGCGCGAAGTTAGGATCCAGTTCGATAGCCCGGTGAAACTCCTTCTCGGCCCCCTGCCAGTCCCAATCATGCAGGATACTAACGGCGGCAAGAGAAGTGTGGGCCTCGGCCAGCGTGGGGTCGAGTTGCAGAGCTCTTTCGGCCGCCGCTTTGGCCTCGTTTATCTTCGCGGGGTCTTCTCCGTAAAGGACTAGCAGGGTATGGCAGTCGGCTAAGCCGGAATAGGCCAGCGCAAAGTTTGGATCTTTTCCAAGCGCCTGGTTAAAGTAGTCGATGGCCTTTTTAAACCCTTCTATATTTCGCTGATTCCACGCGTAACGCCCGCGCAAATAGAGGTCGAAGGCTTCCGGGTCCACGCTGCGCGCCATCCGCAAGCGGCCGCTTTCCTCGGCGGTTAAGTTCAGCTTCACCTGGTCGGTAATTGCTTCAGCCACGCGCGCTTGCAGAGAAAGCACATCCTTCAAGTCGCCGTCATAGGCCTCCGCCCAAATGTGGCGATCGGTAGCCGTCCGGATCAACTGTGCCGTGATCCGTACCCGATCGCCTGAACGCAGCACCGAGCCTTCCACCACGGCGTCCACTCCCAAGTCGCGGCCAATCTGCGGCAGCGGAGTGCGGGTGCCTTTATATTGCATGATCGAAGTCTTTGAAACGACCTTGAGCTCGCGAATCTGCGCCAGATCGGTGATGAGCTCGTCGGTCATCCCGTCGACGAAATACTCCTGGCTTGGGTCGTTGGAAAGATTTTGCAACGGTAGGACGGCGACGGAGCGAACGGGACCGCGCCCCGCTTCGCCGATTAGCTTCTGCCTCCAACTTGCCCCTTCGACCAAAGCCGCCACGGCGATCATTGCCAGCCCGCCCGCCAGTCCCTGAATCCAACGGCGTCCCGTGGCTAAGCGGGGAGTTCTGGTCTCGCGGCCATTTGCGTTCTCGCCCGCGGTTGGATGCAAGTCGTCTTCCGCCGCCGAGACTAACGCGGGCCCGACGTGATTGCTCGAAGACGGAGACGGTGCACTGGAGCTTGGGACTCCGTTCCGTCCGGCGCCATTTCCATCCCGGCTCTCGATTGCGCGCACGCCGGCGACGAAGCGATAGCCGCGTTTGGGAACGGTCTCAATGTAGCGGCTGCCGTCTTCGCCATCCCGCAGCGCTTTGCGCAGCAGGTAGACTACCTGGCTGAGATTGTTTTCCTCGACCACCGTATCCCGCCAAACGGTTCGCATCAGCACTTCTTTTTCCAGCAGGCGCCCATTGTTTTCAACCAACGCCAGCAAAGTGTCGAAAGCCCGGGGCGGGAGCTCCATGCGCGCCGCTCCGTGGCGAAGCAAACGCTCGCCAGGGTCCAGCACGAACGGACCGAACTCGTACAAGCGCTTGATTTCCTTATCCATTATCGCCCTGAGAAAATCTTCACAAAAAAATGAGACCCGCTAAGGACTTCCCCTCAGGCCCTGCGGCACATTAGCAACTGCGCCATTTCAATTGGAGCCTGAGAGTCCGTTCGGCCAGAAGTTTATCCGAGTCTTGCGAAATCTCGGTAGGGCACGAACGTGGTGGTGGGGGCCACCTTTCTCCTAGGCATCCAAGGCGCTTCGTGTGCTTCGCAAGCACTGCACGTCTGGGTTAGCCGCTCATTTTTCGGCCGAGAACCTCCGGCCGGGTGGACAATCAGCTTCACCGGGGGAGGATTCACAGCTTTCCAGCTTCGATCTCAGGGGGATACGGAGGAGAGGGCAAAACTGCTTCGTCAAACCTGAGAACCTGAGCTGGGGAGCTTCGAATCCTCCCCCGATGCCGCTCTGTACACGGACTGGCCGTCGGGTCCACTCAAACCTCATCAAGACTAAGCCAAAACGCGGGCCGAAAGCCCGGTGAGAGCTTGCCCTGTTTTGCCGAAGCCTGAGCGAGGCCGAGGGGAAGCCGAAGCAAAACTACTCTCCTTCGGAAGGGCAGACAATAGTCGTAGTTGTGCAACGGTGTGCCAGCTCTCTCCCAATAGCGATTTCTGTATGGTCACTTACAAATAATTTTGAAGATTACAGGTAGACCTAAGCTTGATTGCTGTCGGAACCAGCTAATGGGTTTGCGGAGCATACTGAGTTATTTCAGATAGAACACACTCAACGGAACGGAAAAAAAATCACAAATTCTAAGTAAACCCACCGAAAAGCCGCTTGAACCGTCGCAAGAGTTCATAAGTGGCTGTCAGCGATTCCACCTATAACAATCTCTCGGAAGTGATCTCTCTAGCTCAGTTTTGGATCTGGCACCGACGATATGGTGAAGGCTGAAAATTGTAAGGAGAAAGTACAATGAAATTTACACTCCCAGCTTTGATCGTGCTGGTTGCATTGAATCCTGCCAACCTGCGCTCACAAGTTACTCTAACCAGCCTGACAACCAACAATACATCCGCTTGTACGGCAGTCGGCGCGCCGGATGCCGGATGCTATGCGGCATTTGCCGGATTGAGCGATCCTAACTTTACACCCGAGACTTATGAGCCAAAACCGCTGAACGTCAGCAAAGTACCGATCAGCACCCTGATGTATCCAAGCAGCAACACATTTCTGTTCGTCCATTTTCAGCCTTGGTTCTTTCAGAACAACCCAGACAAAATCGCGACCGGCTATACCTCCGATAATGCGAGCACTGTGAGTGCACAGATGACTGACATGATTTCCCGAGGATTCAAAGCGGTCGTCATCGACTGGTACGGACAGAACGGTGGGGACGATGGCAATACCGGATTCGACGACAAGACCACCATGGCTATCAAATCGAATCTCGCTCCGAACTGCTCCGCGGCGCAGAATTGTCCCTTTTATTTTGCTCTGATGGAGGACAAGGGTGCTCTGGCGCTGAATGGCTGTTCCACGTCGAGTAGCACCACGGCGGCCTGTATCACGGCGCTGGAAACCGACCTGACTTACATGAAAAGTAACTATTTCGGCTCCAATGCCTATGTGAAGCTGACAGCACCCCCGGGAAACAAAATATCGTCCGCTGGGCGGCCAGTAGTCTTTCTATTCTTGCTTCCGGCGTCGTCGTACAACTCAGCCACCACGGACTGGGATACGGTTTGGGCCACCGTCGTCCCATGGGCTGAAACGAACGCGGATAACCCGCTATTTTGGATTGAGAGCCAATTCACTCCCTATGCCACCTATGGTTACCCAAACGCCGATGCGGTTGGTGCGTACGCCTGGCTAAACTGGAACAACAGCATCACGGATTATATCGGCAAGTACGATACCGGCGACCTTTATGGCTTTGATGCGCTGACCGGTTTCTACTACACCTCGTTTGATGATGGTTACTACAAGACTCAATCCGTGGCGGGTGTGGGTTACAAGGGTTTCGACGATTATGACAGCTGGGGATCAGTGCCGAATTACAATCACCCGGTAATTGCCCAGGATTGTGGTCAGACCTTTGTCCAGTCGTTTAGCTATGCCGGAAAATACTACAGCTCCACCGCCCAGCTTCCGTTCCTCGGAGTGGCGGTGTGGAACGACTACGATGAGGGCAGCGAGATCGAAACCGGGATCGACAATTGCGTGAGCAGCTTTACCGAAACCGTTGCGGGCAGCACCTTGGACTGGGACATTGCGTTCGACTGCTACAACACCGAAAACTGCGGCAGCGAGACCACAGTCTATAACTATGTTATCTACTACACGACGAATGGCACGGAACTGTACGAAGCAGGAACTGTGGCCAGCGGAACGCACACCACGAATCTTTGCACATTGGACAAGAGCATACCGAGCGGAGCCACGATCTACGTTCAGGCGCAAGGTCAGCCTTCCATCTTCAACCATCTAGTTTCCAACCCGCAAACCTACACCAACAGCTGTGGCTGAATTGGGTTTCTATCCCGGAGGGCGGCGAAGCAATTCGCCGCCCCACACTACGCATCTGAAACAATTTGCAAGCCGCGAAAAATCAAAGCCTTTAGGCTCGGGGGGCGACACCGAGACCTAAACTCTCCTATCTATTATCTATCCACTCCGCCAGCCGGCAGCCATCTTCTTCCAGCAGGAATGTTCCCGCACCAAAGCACTCGCCGAAGATGCGATGCGACTCCTCATCTCGCGCGGCGCGTGAAATCCATTGCTTCCCCACCTGATATTGCGCGGCGGTGAACCATTTCTGCGGCAGCACTTCGACCAGTCCCGCCTGCAGATAGAGAACGAAGAGCGCGAATGCCGGATCGTCATTCGACATCGCTTTGTAGCTGGTGGGCACGATCAGCTCATCCACCGCCGCCATTTCCGGCGGCGCCTCGATCTTGTGCATGCCCGGCCCCAGCGTGAGCGGCACCTCAAAGTCCGCGACCGGCGGGGTCTTCGCATAGATGCGGTCGGAAGACTGCTTGAACCATCCTGCAATCTCAGCGAGATCAAATGCCTGGAGCAGATCCGGATCGAAGCAGGCCAAACGAATGTTGCGACCCTCGGGGCACCACACGCCGAGGTATTGCGGCGACGCCACAAACGGCCGGCAGTAAGTGTTCAGCGCCAGGCGCGGCTTATCCGGTTCCCGCTCCAGCGCCAGCGTGACTACATATCCAACCGGCCCCTGCTCGCCGTGATGAGTCCAAACATAGCGCTGCCCAGCCGCAGACCGGAACGCCGGAAAAGTTTTCCAGTACCACGGTGCAGGACCAACGGTGCGCTCCAGTTGCTGCCGGATGTTGATTAGATTCGGAGTTGGCATTTAGAAGAATTGAGCGATTGGGCGATCGGGTCATCTGGCGATCGAAAATCTTGGCTGTCGTGGGCTCCTAAAAATCACCCGATCACTCGATAGCTCAATCATCCGGGAACGCCTGCGCCCTTCACATTCTCGCGGATGAACTTTACGATGTCATCCATTGCCGTGCCCGGCTGGAAGATGGCCGCCACGCCGCGCTTCTTGAGAGCGTCGATATCCTGGTCCGGAATAATCCCACCCACTAACACCATGACATCATCCATCTTGTTTTGCTTGAGCAGATCCATCACGCGAGGCACGATGGCATTGTGTGCGCCCGACAGAATCGACAGCCCGATCACCTGCACGTCTTCCTGCAGCGCAGCGCTGACAATCATCTCCGGCGTCTGCCGCAGCCCGGTGTAAATCACTTCCATGCCGGCATCGCGCAACGCCCGCGCAATCACCTTGGCGCCGCGGTCATGTCCGTCGAGCCCTGGCTTGGCCACCAGCACGCGAATCTTGAGATCGGCCATCGCTATTCATTTAACCACAGAGGGCGCAGCAGAGCAGAGACTTTGTTGTCTTGTGGCTTCAGACTAAAGGATCTTCGTGTCCAGGCTCTGCCACAAGTACCAGCACGCCACGCTGCGGTAAGGCTGCCAACGTTTTGCGATCTTTTCCATCTGCTCCGGGCTGGGCAACTTGATCTTCCGCTTGCGGCCTTTCTTCGCCGCCGCAGCCTTCTTCGCTGCAGACAGCTTCTTCGCGGCCTTCGTCCGCTGCACGTCGAGATAGTGTTTGTACATCGCCATGCGTACTCCGAAATCGCCTGTTGGCAGCACATTCTCGCGCTTCAACGTGAACATCAGAAACATCTGCGCCGTCCAGACCCCAATGCCTTTCACTTGCGTCAGGTGTTCGATTACTTCCATATCGGGCAACTCGGGCAGACGAGTGAAATCGAGCATTCCAGCCGCCGTCTTCGTCGCGAGATCTTTCAAGTATGCCGATTTCTGCTTCGACAGTCCCGCGCCGCGCATCTGTTCATCGCTGAGCTTGAGAATGCCCTCTGGTGCGAGTGGTTCGCCGGTGAGCGCGGCAAAGCGCTTGAAGATCGTCTCCGCGGCCTTGCCGTTCAGTTGCTGGTAGACGATCGCTTCGGCCAGGCTGTGAAACTCCGGCCGCCCAAACCGCATGCGGCACGGCCCAATGCGCTCGATGATGGCGCGCATTACCGGGTCGGATTTCTTGAGATGGTTGAGAGCTTTTCGCATGGGTATATATCTTTACCACAAAAACAGCTCTGAGGCGAATGAAAATCGAAGATAAGGTCTCAGGCATCTATCGCACCGCTGCCAATGCCAGACCCGCCAGTCCTCCGCTCAACACCACCCAGGCAGGGTTGATCTTCCACTTCCACAACACGGCCAGCGCCGATAAGGCAATGACCCACATCGGCCAGCCACGCAGCGCATCACCGGCTAGTTTCACCGTTACGCCTGCCATGAGTGCGACGGCGCACACGTTTACGGAGTCGAGAAATGCCGCCACCCATGCGGACCGGCGAAGTCTGGGTAAGATGGGCCCCAGCGCCGCCACGTACAGAAACGACGGCAGAAAAATCGCAACCCCAGCGCCCCACCCGCCGCCGAGGAGATACCCGATGAAGGTTGCGGTCGAAAGCACTGGTCCAGGCGTGAACTGGCCGATCGCGATCGCATCCAGCACTTGCTGTTGTGTGAGCCAATGATGATCGCGGACTAGTCCCTGCTCGACGAACGCGAAGAGTACATATCCGCCGCCATAAAGAACCGCGCCTACTTTGAGGAAGAACCAGCCGAGACGCGCCAACGGCACTCGATTTGTTATGGGCCCGTTAGCGGCCGCCAGCATCGCACCCGGCAGTAGGCCGCCGAGAAGACCTGGCAGCAGGAAGGACTTCTTCGAAAGAATCAGTCCCGCAGAAAGGCTAGTTCTGTCGGATGGACCTCCGTGCTGAAGGACGCGTGCTCGCTTCGCGACCATGCCGGCCAGGCTGCCGCCCGCCAGGATCAGGAGTGGACTCAGCTTGGCAAGAAACATAGCGAACGCCGCCACTCCCAGCAAGCCCAGCCACACATCGTGAACTGCGGTCTTTCCCAGTCGCCACACCGCGATTGCAATCACCGCGATCACTGCCGGCTTCACGCCTGCCAGCAGAGACTCGGCCAGCGGCATCGTGCCGAAACGAACATAGGCCCAAGCCACTGCCGCCGTGATAAGCGCCGCCGGCAGGATGAAGCTTGCTCCAGCCACCACCAGCCCCGCCCATCCGGCGCGCGCGAAGCCGACGTTGATCGCCATCTCCGTGGAGTTCGGTCCTGGGATAAGATTGGTCAGGCCCAGCATGTCGAGATACTGTTGCTGCGTCACCCATTGCCGCTTGTCCACGACTTCATCTTGCATTAGGCCGATAGCCGCCGCCGGACCGCCAAAGCTGATCGCTCCCAGCTTGAGGAACAGCACGGCCAAGGCGCGCAAGCGCTCGCTGAGCGGGCTTTCGATGCCGATGGAGGCAGTGGCTCGATTCGGTTGGGTCAAGCTAAAGATTGTAGCGTGGTCCTGCAGATGCGTCCTACTCGCATCTATGCCTCGAGTGCTACGAGGATTGCCCCTTTGCCTTGGCCGCTGGAAGCTGGAATCCAATGCGGATGCGCGGCGTTGCCTTGGGGGTCATAAGCCCCTTGATGGCTGCGATGAGCTCCAGAAGCACCGAATCGTTAGTGTCCAGCCGATTTTCGAGTTCGTCGATCTTGCTGGCGAGACGCCGGTTCGTTGCCAGCATCTCCCGCAGGCGCACAAAAGCGCGCACCACAAAAACGCTCATCTGAACGGCCCGCTCCGAATTGAGCACGGTTGCAGCCATGATCGCTCCGTGCTCGGTGAACGCATACGGCGTATATCGGCGCCCACCGCGGCTTTTCTTTGAGGTCGCAATTTGCGACCTCAAAGCTGCGTGCTCTTTTTCTGTTAGCTGAAACATGAAATCGGAAGGGAAGCGCTCCTGATTGCGTTTCACTTGCTCGTTGAGACGTTTCACCGGCACGCCGTAAAGCTTAGCAATATCAGCGTCCAGAATGACTCTGTGATGGCGAACAAACAGGATGCGCGATTCCACGGCAACAGTCGGGGTCCCAGCGCGTTTCGGCATCGTGAGTAAGATCGCTTTTTTTCGTTTTTTCATGTTGACGTCTCGAATCTGTAACCTCAATCATAGTCTCGGAGGGGGAGGGACTTTCGTCGAAGATCATGCAAATTGCATCAACTTCCCGTTTTGGTTTGATTCGTCTGTCACGGCAAAGACGGCGAGCGAGAAGGCACCCGCGACGTGCGCGATCGATACATCTGCGTTTTGTTGAGCAAGGGTGAGTGCGCCTTCGCTAAGTGATACTGACTTCGGTATAAGTCCCGTACACCTCGCGCAGCGCTTCGCAAATCTCGCCGACGGTCGCATACGCGCGCACCGCGTCTACGATGTAAGGCATCGTATTGGCGGGAGAAATTTCGCCAGTTGCGCCTGCCGTCGGCTCCTGGGCCGCAGCTTTCTTCAGCGCGTCGAGCGTTCGCCGCACTTCGTCATTCGATCGCCGCGCGCGCAATGCCTTGAGCTTCGCAGATTGTTGCCGCGCCACGGTTTCATCGATGTAAAGAATGTGCGGTGATTCTTCTTCAATCACAAACTCGTTCACACCCACGATGACTTTTTCTTTCGCTTCGGCGGCGCGCTGGTATTGGTAGGAGGCTTCAGCGATCTCTTTCTGCGGATATCCCCGCTCGATCGCCTTGACCATGCCGCCCATCGCATCGAGTTTGTTGAAGTAGTCGAGTGCGCCCCTCTCCATTTCGAGGGTCAGACTTTCCAGAAAGTACGAACCACCCAGCGGATCGACCGTCTGCGTCACTCCCGATTCATAAGCGATGATTTGCTGGGTGCGCAGCGCGATGCGTGCCGCTTCCTCGGTAGGCAGGGCCAGCGCTTCGTCGTAGGAGTCACAATGTAGCGACTGCGTTCCTCCCAGCACCGCGGCTAAAGCCTGCAGGGCCACGCGCGCGATGTTATTCATCGGCTGCTGGGCAGGCAGGGAGACGCCTGCAGTTTGCGTGTGGAAGCGCATCAGCCACGTCCGCTGGTTCTTCGCGCCGAAGTGGTCTCTCATTACTTGAGCCCAAATCTTGCGAGCCGCGCGGTATTTGGCAATCTCCTCAAAGAAATCGTTGTGCGCGTTGAAGAAAAAGCTGAGTCGCGGACCGAAATCGTCCACTTCGAGTCCGCGCCGCCGAGCCCACTCCACATACTCCACTCCGTCGTACAACGTGAACGCCAGTTCTTGCAGTGCCGTCGATCCGGCCTCGCGAATGTGATATCCGCTGATGGAAATGGTGTTGAAGCGCGGCGTGAACTTGGAGCCAAACTCGAAGGTATCGATTACCAGCCGCATCGACGGCGCCGGCGGATAGATATATTCCTTCTGCGCGATGTACTCCTTGAGAATGTCGTTTTGAATCGTCCCCGAAATCTTGTTCCAGTCTGCCCCTTGCTTCTCCGCCACGACCAGGTACATCGCCCACAAAACCGATGCAGGCGAATTGATGGTCATCGAGACTGTGGTCTTTTCCAGGTCAATCCCGCCGAAGAGAATTTCCATGTCTTCCAGCGAATCGATGGCCACGCCGCACTTGCCAACCTCGCCTTCGCTCGCGGCGTGGTCGGAGTCGTAGCCCATCAGCGTGGGCAAATCGAAGGCGACGGAGAGTCCACCGCCGCCATGCTCGAGCAGATACTTGTAGCGCTGGTTGGTCTCCTCGGGCGATGCGAAGCCGGAGAACTGCCTCATGGTGTAAAGCTTGCCCCGATATCCGGTGGCGTGAATGCCGCGCGTGTACGGCGGTTGGCCGGGGTAGCCGAGATATTTTTCCTCGCTCCAGTCTTCGGGCAAATCGGCATGCGTGTAGAGCCGGCGCACGGGAACGCCGGAGATTGTGGTGAAACGGGCGTGTCCGTTTGCGTCGAGGTTGACCCCGGTGGGCGCGCCAATCGACCGCTCGGGAGATTTTTCGAGCGTGGGCTCGAGCGTCTTCTCCGCCCAGTTTCTCTCGGCGCCGGAGGGATGTCGGTTTTCAAAAACGTCGGCGACGGGATTTTCCGCAACTTGCGGTTTGGACCGTTTCTTTTCCATACGAACCCCAGTGTGCTGTTGTGATGATAGGGAAGCGCGCGCAAGTGGGCAAGGTGACTATGTGCTGGTCAAACGACCGGTCGGTCAGAACCATTGCGTCAGTGCCTACACGGATGCCATCTTGTAAGAATGCCTTTGCACGGTCGATTCAGCGGACGCGGCTACAGGGAATCCCCTTCGGCTTCGCTCAGGGCAGGCTTTCGACTGCGGGAGTCGATTCGCGTTCGCGAATCGGCTCACTCCGCTCAGGATGACATTTGGTCGGTGCTTTTGCGGCTCAACTCCCACGCCTTGGCATACTTCCACGAAACGTAAACTGCGTGGTAGAGGTGCAGCAGCAGGCCTTCGCGGCCGTCGAGGAAGCCGAGGCGGAAGAAGTAGTTGTAGACGAACGTTGCCAGCGGGCGTAGGACGATGTCGATGACGCTGAAGCGGACCTTGCGATTGGCTTCGGCCACGACCATCTCCGCACCCAGGGACGAGTAGCGGTTCATGTGCTCGATGTAGTCGGAGAGCGTGGGATAGGAGTGGTGGAGAAGCGCGCCGACTTTAATGATTGCGGTTCTTCGATTAGTCTGTGCATCTTCGTGGACTGCTCGACTCTCGTCGAATCGAGCGCTGCCTCGCGCAAATAGGCGTAACTTTCGGTCGGGATAATATCCACCATGTTCAAGCCATCGGCCCAGGAAATAATTTCTTCTGGTGATCCAGAACGCTAAGGGCAGCAGACCGACATCGCCCCGTAGATCCTCGAATCTAGTGGTGAAGGCTGAGGCAAGAGCCCACTCAAAAGGACCGTGGTCAACGTCAGTAGCTGCGCGCTTGATATGTGCGGCTAGGTCCACGCTTACTTCCTCATCCGCATCCAAACTCAAAATCCAATCTCCTGTAGCCTTGTCGATCGCAGAATTCTTTTGTGCGGCAAAGCCTTTCCATTCCTCAACGAAGACTTTTGCGCCGAACGATTTCGCAATCTCCACTGTACGGTCGGTCGAGCCTGAGTCGACGACGATGATTTCTCCCTTGCCGTCGCTGACTAGCTGCCGCACGCTTTCGAGCGCGCGCGAAAGGTTGGCTTCCTCGTTGTGCGTGATGATGACGATGGACAAGGTCACGGGAGGAAGGATACAACGTTAGCCCAACTTCTGAGAATTGGGGGCTTTCCGGGCATCACAGCTTGTAGTGGTTGCCCGGGCCAGGCCAGCGCCCAAAGGCGCATCTTTAAGAACACCGCCCTTACGGTATGCCTAAAGGCATACCCCGATACGAATCGCGATTGGGCCGAAGCTGTTAAGCAGTGTCTGAGATCGATGTCGATCTTCAAGTCCTCCGCCTCTCATCGGCCCACCTACGATGGCGGCGGCTGGGAGGACGGCGCCTGCGCCGGAGCAGCCTGCCCGGTCGGACTCGCGTCCTGCCGCGGCGCTACATATGGGACCTGCGGCTGGTGCGTAACCTGGCCGCGCGTCGCGTCGGCGATGTCGATGCCGGTGTGGTCGAGCAACAAGCCGGTGGCGCGATCGAGCTCCACGCGCGACTTCTCGTAGGCTGCCTTGGCCGAGACCAGATTCGACTCGGAGGTGGTCAGGACGGAGGCATCCTGCAGGATTGCGGTTGTGGTGGTGAGTCCGACTTTCAGTTTCTGCTGATCGGCGTCGAGAGTCTGGCGCGCAAAGTCGACTGCATACTGGGCGGCCTGCACCGCGGCGCGATTCTGTTTCACGTCGAATTGCGCGTTGCGCACTTCGATGCGCACCTGATTTTCAAGTTGGTGCAGCCGTACCTGGGCCTGGCGGTATTCCAGTTCCGCACGCACCTGGTTGGCCTGGGCTTCGCGATTGCGTAGCGGAATGGTTAGCGAAAGTCCCACACCTTTGTCGGGAGCGGTTCCGTTGAAGAGCTGGTTCAGCGTGCCGCCGTAGCCGACCGAGCCTCCGTTGACAAAGGGGGGCGGGGCGTTCGACCCGCTGAAGCAGCTTGAGACGGCGGGATTACAGGGTGGTGACAGCACTGCGGGATTGATATTCCCACCCACGCCTGATCCGCTGTAATAAGCGAAGGCATCGAGCGAAGGCAGCATGGCGTTGCGAACGGCTTTGCTGCTCAGGTCGCGGGAATTGAGATCGATGCGCGACTCCACGAGTTCGGCGCGGTGGTCGAGAGCCTGATTGATCAGATCCTGCGTAGGAGTGACCGCTTCCTCCTGCGGAACTTGCATGGTAGAGGTAGGAATCACGTCGGCTTCGGCCAGCGCCGGATCTTCAATGCTGCGGCTGAGCGCGTTCTTCACCAGCAACTTTTCCAGTTCCAGATTGTTCTGCGCCAGGATCAGATTCTGCTGGTTGGTTGAGACTGTGCTCTGCGCGCTCACCACCTGAATGGGCGGCACCGTGCCGACTTTCGCCTGCTGCCTGGAATCGTCCAGCGCCTTCTGCGCGTAGGTAAGAGATTCCTGCTGCACGCGCACATTTTCATAGGCATACACCAGGTCCCAATACATATCTTCGATCTGGTCGACGGTGGTGATCACCTGCAAGCGGAAGGCGACGTCGGAAATTTCCCGGTTGTTCTTGGCGATGCGGATGAAGCGAGTATTGGGAAGCGAGCCGAAGCCCTGCAGCAGGTTCTGCGTGACGCGGACCTGGAAGTTCGAACTGATGCCTGGGCTCAATAGACTCAGCAGACTGTTCGTCGCGAAGTGAGTGTTATTGAATCCCGCGTTTAGAGTCGTGCCCCACTCGAAACCCTGCGTGTAGGCGAAGTCGGCGGTGTAGGTGTTCTGGGAAGTGATGGGCACGCTGTCTACGCTGGTGGATTCCGAGTCCTCCTTGTCGAGTTGCAGCGTGCTGGTGACGATCGGATCGAAGCTGGTAATGTTCGAGCCGATGCCGAGCGTAGAACTGACCAAGCCGTTGGTACCAGTGCCTACGCCGCTGGGCGCGACGGTGGTGCCTCCGGTGCCGGAGCCAACCGTTCCTCCCAGGCCACCCACGCCTCCGCCGGGAGTGTTCTGCACAATGCCGGCGTTCACGCCGAGAATGTTGGCGCCCGACTTGGCGCGCAAGTAATCGGTGTCGGCGATGTTCAGGTTGTAGCGAGCGATATCGATATCGAGATTGTTCTCGAGTGCGAGCGCGACCGCATCGTCGATAGAGAGATAGATTTTTCCGTCGCGCATGAGCGAGTCGACGCGCGGTGAATTGCTCAGGTTCGGCTGTGCCACCTGCTGCGGCTGGTAGGGCTGCAGGAAATGTGGAAACGCCGAGCGCGGCTTCGAGTAATCCTGCAAGTGGACCGTCTGCGGCTGAGCGGGAACCGGAGCGGTCTGCGGCGCCGGAGCTGCCGGAACTTCTTGCGCCCGCAAGGCCGGCGGTAACGGCATGCAGGCCAGGATGGCAAAGGCCGTCAACAGCATGGCAGACCGCGAGATCGCCGCGGTCAGTCGAGATGAGAACAAAACCATGTTTCGTCTCCTTAGAATCGAAACCGAGTCGAAGCAATCGTGCCTCGCGTCGAGAGGGCAAAATAGAGTTCGAAAATTGCGTACGGAAAACATAGGGGCGTCTCTCCATCTTAGCGGGACGGAACGGGTAGACGCGGGCGCAGATTGTAAAGAATTGTTAGAAAAAAAATAAGGCGCGGCTTGCGGCCGCGCCTTCGTCCGTTGGTAAAACAACATGTCATTGAGGCTGCTGTGGGGCCGCTGCTTGCGGGGCCACGGAGGGCAACTCCTTGCGAGGCGCGATATAGGGCACGCCGGGCATACGCGTAACTTGGCCCTTCGCGGCATCGTCGATGCTGATGCCCGCATGGTCGAGCGTCACGCCGGTCGCGCGATCGAGTTCAACGCGCGACTTTTCGTAGGCCGCCATGGCAGACATCAAAGTAGACTCCGCCGTGGCCAGCCCGCTCTGGGTCTGCAGGACCAACGTTGTGGTCGAAGTGCCGAACTGGTATTTCTTCTGTTCGGCATCGAGCGACTGCTTGGCATAGTCGACGGCAGCCTGAGCGGAAACTACGCTGGCACGGTTCTGTTCGACTCCGAACTGAGCGTTGCGGACTTCGATGCTGATCTGGTTTTCGATCTGCTGCAAACGCATCTGGGCCTGCTGGTACTCCAGTTCCGAGCGAATCTGCACTGCCTGGGCGGCGCGGTTGCGCAGCGGGATGTTCAGGTTTAAGCCAACGCCTTTATCCGACGCCGCAGAGTTGATGAGCTGGTTGAGTGTGCCACCATAGCTTGTGGTCGGTGAGACCGGAATAAAGATCTGGCCGGGAGGGGTCGACGCTTCATTTGGTCCCGCGCAAAAACCCTCGGCCTGCTCGGCAATCGGCTGATTCGCGCACAGATTCGATGGGTTTTGCGAGCCACCCAATCCCGTGCCACCGTAGTAGGCAAACAGGTCAAGCGTCGGCAGCAGGGCGTTGCGTACCGCTCTGTTGCTGATCTCAGTTGTGTTGAGCTGGATGCGGGACTCCACCAGATCGGCACGATGGCGAAGCGCATCCACGATCAGATCCTGTGTCGGTTGGATCGGCTCACTTTCCGGAAGTTCCATGGTAGAAGTTGGAACCACGTCGGCTGCCGCCAGAGTCTGATCGCGCAGGGTTCGACTGAGCGCGTTCTTCATGAGCAACTGCTCTAACTGGAGGTTTGTCAGGGCAATCGTCAATGCTTGCTGGTCCTGGGCGACGGTGCTCTGGGAGCGGACAACTTCAATGGGCGCCAGGCTGCCGATCTCCACTTGTTTCTTGGTATCGGAGAGCGTTTTGTCGGCGAAAGCCAGCGACTCTTTCTGCACGCGAGCGTTCTCGTAGGCGTAAACCAGATCCCAGTACATAGTCTCAATCTGGTTTACCGTCGTAATTACCTGCAGCCGGAAGGCCACGTCGGAAAGCTCACGATCGTTTTTCGCGATGCTGATAAAACGATTGTTGGCCGCAAGGCCAAACCCCTGCAGCAGATGCTGCGTGAGTTGCATCTTGAAACCGGAGTTGAGTTGCGGGCTTAAGGGACTGAAAGGAGCATTTCCGGTTGTGACGCGCGTGTTGTTAAAGCCCACCGATAGGTTCGTGCCCCAGGAGAATCCCTGCAGGTAGGAAAAGGTTGCGGTGGAGGTATTCTGAGGCGACTCGGGACTGAAGGTACTGGACGGGAGGATATGGAAACGATCCTCCTGCAGCGTGCCCGTGAGAATGGGGTCGAAGCTGGTGACGAGCGACCCGAGTCCGAGCGTAGAGCCGACCAAACCTCCCGCGCCTGCCCCTGCACCTCCTGCACCCAGAGTCGTTCCACCAGTTCCGGAGCCGACCTGTCCGCCGAGGCCGCCGACGCCGCCTCCCGGAGTGTTCTGCACGATGCCGGTGTTCACGCCGAGAGTGGAAGCTCCGGCCTTGGCGCGCAGGATGTCGGTGTCGGCAATGTTCAGGTTGTAGCGCGCAATGGCGATATCCAGATTGTTTTCCAGCGCGAGCGCGATGGCCTCGTCGAGCGATAGATAGAGCTTGCCATCGCGCATCAGGGAATCGATGCGCGCGGTGTTGGCCAGGTTCGGCGCTGCCAGATGCCGCGCCGTGTAAGGCCCAATCGGATTGGGAAAATGCGACACCGGCTGAGAATAATTCAGGACAGGCAGCGGCCGCGTCTCCGGCGTATTTTGCGGGACGGGCGCGGCGGGCGCTTCCTGGGCCCAGCCTGCGACAGTCAGGGTTGCGAAAAGAATCGCGGCTATAGTCAGCCGGATGTTTGAGGCTAAGCGTGCGAATGGCATCTACTCATCTCCGTTCCATTAAGACCAGTTCCGTAAGACTAATTCATGAAGGACTTGCAGCATTTTAAAGACTTGGTTGAACCCGAGACCGCCTGGACTACCCAAAATGAAGCTCTACTCAGAGTGGTACGCAATCCGCCGCGCCTGGGTTCCTGAAAAAGCGTTCCTGAAAAAGCTCCTGGAGAACAAAAGGCTCAAGAATTCGTGTCGAATACCATCCTTGGACGCGGAAACTTGGGGAAACGCATTAGTATATCCGACCCAGGGGCTCCGCTTTCCAACCCTTCGGAGTGTTGAAACTGATAAAGTGCTGGCGAAGGCGGAACGTTCCCCGAGTGCCGGAATCACTCTCGCGGAGACTACCCGGACGCGTGACCTGGACACTTGAAATGAGTTGGATGAACCGGCGCTGCTCTGGGACTCGCGGCTGCAAAAATTAAAAGATCGCATGCGTAATCTCAAACTGATTCTCTCCTATGACGGGTCGGACTTTGCTGGCTGGCAGGTGCAACCCGACGCCCTGACGGTGCAGGGCACACTCGCCTCAGCCATTGGACGAATCACCGGCGAAAAGGTATTGCCGCAGGGCTCGGGTAGAACGGACGCGGGCGTGCACGCGCTAGCCCAGGTGGTGACATTTGTCACGGAGTCTTGCGTTCCGGCGGCGAATTTCGTGAAAGCGCTGAACGACGTCTTGCCGGCGTCGGTGCGGGTGCTCGAAGTGGAAGAGGTTGCGGAGGACTTTCATGCGCGCAAATCAGCGCGAGGAAAAACTTATCGCTACCGGATTTATCGAGCGGCGATTTGTCCGCCGTTTCTGGCCCGGTACGTATGGCACTATCCGTATCCTTTGGATGAGGCGGCGATGGCGCAGGCGGCAGGGCGGGTAGTGGGTCAGCACGATTTCACTTCGTTCGCCGCGGTCGATCCGGAACGTAGCGCCGCCGTCCCGCAGGCTTTCGCAGGTAAGGAGAATGTCCGAGGAGGTAAGGCTGCGCCAGTCTCAAACATCCGGCGGATCTTTTCTTCGAGCTGGGAGCGGCAGGGAGAAGAATTCGTGTACACGGTGAAGGGATCGGGATTTCTGCATCACATGGTGAGAAATCTGGTGGGGACGTTTATTCTGGTGGGCAAAAGAACATTGCAGGCGGAGGATGTTGCGCGGATACTGGAAGCGCGTAACCGGTCCGCCGCGGGGGCAACCGCCCCGGCCAGCGGACTGTATCTGGTGAATGTGGAGTATTGAATAACGGCAGCAGCGAGCTCATCTGCAGCATGGTTGAGTTATGGCCACCGATCTGCAAATCGCGGTGCGGAGGGTTTCGTCGGTGAATCCGGCGACGGGCGAAGTTCTGCGCGAGCTGGAGTGCGCGAGCGAAAAGGAAGTTCTGGCGGTGGTGGCGCGAGCGCGGGCCGCACAGGTGGAGTGGGCCGCGCTCGGCGTACGCAAGCGAATCGAGGTTCTGCGCGAGTTTCAGCGCAGGCTGCACGGAAAGAAATCAGAAATTGCTGAGGCGATCACGCGAGAAGCGGGCAAGCCCGTGGCTGAAGCTCTGACCACCGAGGTGCTGGTGGCGCTCGATGTTGCGCGGTTCCTCGTCGAAAATGCGTATCGCCTGCTGCGCGACGAACCTCTGCCGCATGGCAATCTCGCCACCAAGCTGAAACGCGGCTGGCTGGTGCGCGAGCCCTACGGCGTGGTGGGAATTATTTCGCCGTGGAATTATCCCTTCTCGATTCCTGCGACCGAGGCGCTCGCGGCTCTGGTAGCGGGGAACACCGTGGTGCTGAAGCCATCGGAATTTACTTCTCTGGTGGCGCTCGAATTGGAGTCGCTGCTGCGGGCAGCGGGTGTATCCAAGGCTGTTTTTCAGGTGGTGGTCGGCGATGGCGCGACCGGCGCGGCCCTGCTTCATTCGCGAATCGACAAGCTGATCTTTACTGGAAGCGTGGCCACGGGCAAGGGCATCGCGGTGGCCGCGGCCGAACGTCTGCTGCCTGTCGTGCTGGAGTTGGGCGGCAAAGATCCCATGCTGGTGCTCGACGATGCCGACGTGGATGTGGCTTCGAGCGCCGCGGTGTGGGGAGCGTTCGTCAACGCGGGGCAGACTTGTTTGTCGGTGGAGCGCTGCTACGTTCATCGAAGTTTGTATGAAAGTTTTCTGAAAGCATGCGTCGAGAAAACGAAAAAACTCCGCGTCGGCAACGGAAGAGACCGTGAGACCGATGTAGGACCAATGATCCACGAGCGGCAGTTGCGGATTGTCCAATCGCACGTGGACGATGCCGTGGCGCGCGGAGCACGGGTTCTGGCCGGAGGGTCGCGGTTTCCAGAGCTAGGCCAGAATTTTTATAAGCCGACGGTTTTGGCAGACCTTACCCACGAAATGCGCATCATGCGCGAGGAAACATTCGGCCCGGTGCTTCCCGTGGCGGCGTTCGAAAACGACGAGGAAGCGGTGCAACTGGCTAACGACTCGGAATTCGGCCTCGCCGCGAGCGTGTGGACGCGCGACGCCGCTCGCGGCGAGCGCCTGGCGCGGAGCATCCAGGCCGGTACCGTCATGGTCAACGATGTGGTTTCCTGTTTCGGCATCAGCGAAGCGCCGCACGGCGGAGTGAAGTCGAGCGGCGTCGGCCGCGCCCACGGGCGCTTCGGCCTCGAAGAGATGGTGCGATTGAAGTACTTGGATTCCGACCTCATGCCCGGAATGAAGAAAGTCTGGTGGTATGGATATGGCGCCAGCTTCGCGCGGCAGATGGAGGGCTTTCTGGATATGCAATTTGCCCGCGGACTGGGGAATCGCCTGAGCGGCGCGATGCGAGCCGCCGGGGTGCTGCGACGGAAGCGGTTGTGACTGGCAAGAGCTGAGAACTGAGAACCCCGAGAGGTGATTTGTGAGCAATCCTTCAACTTCCGATCCGAAGCGCGAACTACTCCGCCACACTCTGGCTACGCTGGCTTATCGCGGAGCCAAAGCCGTCCGCAAGGTGCCCGAGGGCTTTGCCGCGTTTCACGCCAATGAGGGCGTGCGCACGCCGGGACAGATTCTGGCGCACATGGGCGATCTATTCGATTGGGCGCTCTCGATTGCCGTGGGCAAGCAGGCCTGGCAGGACTCGAAGCCCTTGTCTTGGGAACAGGAAGTGGAGAGATTCTTCGCGGCGTTGAAGAAGTTTGACGACTTCCTTGCTTCGAATGAGCCGGTCCAAGCTCCGCTGGAAAGGCTTTTTCAGGGGCCGATTGCCGACGCCTTCACTCACGTCGGCCAGATCGCCATTCTGCGGCGCCTGGCGGGAGATCCGCTGAAGGGCGAGAACTACTACAAGGCCGAGATGGCAACGGGACGAGTGGGCGCTGACCAGGCCAAGCCAAAATTAGAATTCTAAGAAATGTAGCTTCAGAGAACTCATAAAACATTTGCCTTCATGAATTCGCTCAGTGCTGATTTTCTAACGGCACTTCCGCGCGGTAAATGGCCTGCCAGCGGCCAGCCTTAAGAATGTAAATCGAGCTTCCGTTCAGGTGGACCGGCAACTTTTCCCCATTGCAGGTGGCATATTGCTCAGCTTTGTACGTTAGCAAATAAGCGCCGGCGGCAAGCGGCAGCGCTCCGAAGTCGGAGAGTCCGTAGCCTTCCACGGTGCAGGTTTTCGCCGACGCTTGTTGCCGTTGCAATTGCTGGTCGCGGGAAAATGTACCGCCCTCACCCCAGAAGACACCGTTCTCCAGCATATGGTCGCGGAAGTAGGCGTCGTCTTTCGATTTCCATGCCTCGAAGAAGCCGGTTTCGATGCGCACCAGTTCCTGCTGCACGTTGCCTGGAACGTCGGCTTTGCTGTGCGGCGTCTGCGCGTTCATCGGAGCGAACAGAAGCGCGAGCGGGAGAAGAATTGCTGCGCCAGTCAGGAAAATCTTCTTCGCGGGAAACAGCTCATGTTTCATAGGACGATCATTCTGGCCTTGGAAGGCCGGTGACACGAATAGGCCTAGCATACGATATCGCAGCTTGGGCTGGCCTTTCCGCTTCGAGTACAATGACGGTCGTAGGGCCAAATCCGGCGGCGCGAGTGCCGCGCGAATGAGGGGTAAGTGCTTTGGCGACTGGCGAAATCACGACTTCCACTCCGCAAACTCCCGCACAGCTTCCGCATCACAAAGTCAAAATTAAGAAGGCCGGGCAGCGCGCCTGCAACGAGAAAAACGAAAAAGGCAAGTTCTGCGGCGGACACTTGAAGCGCTGGTTCTATACCAAGGATGTGATCGAGCAGGCTTGCGGCGACGTGGAAAAAGCGTGGGGGCCGGACGCCGAGGTCTACCGCTGCGAGCATTGCCAGACGCTCTATTTGCCGAATCCGGCGGAAGCGAAAGTGAATGTGGCGGGGCAGGGAATGATTTCCGTGTTTGGGCTGACTCTGCCGCCGAAAGAAAAAGTACCCAGTACCTAGTACCCAGTAGCGAGTCGCCCGGAACTCTCTGGTTTCACTCGGTACTGGGTACTGGGTACTAGCAACTCTCATGAACACCTCCGACCTTATCTACGACTGGAACAACAACCATCCGCCGGGGCTGAAGCCGGCGGGACCGGTGCTGCTTAACGACGAGAGTCTGCGCGATGGTTTGCAGTCGCCGTCGGTGCGCGATCCTTCGATTCCAGAAAAGGTCGAAATCCTGCATCTGATGGAGGCCCTCGGGATCGACTCGCTCGATCTGGGATTGCCGGGCGCGGGAGCGCGCGCAGTTGAAGACGTGACGGCGCTGGCGCGGGAGATCGTCGCGCACAAGATGAAGATTCGCGCCAACTGCGCGGCGCGCACGCATGAGAACGATATTCGTCCGATTGCGGAGATTGTGCAGAAAACCGGACTGCGCATCGAGGCGGCGATGTTTATCGGGTCGAGTCCCATTCGCCGCTTTACCGAAGGTTGGACGGACGATTTTCTGTCGCAGACCACCGAGAAGGCCGTGAAGTACGCGGTTTCGCTTGGTCTCGACCCGATGTACGTCACCGAGGACACCAGCCGTTGCGATCCGGCGACGGTGAAGCGGCTCTATTCGACGGCGATTAGCTGCGGGGCGCGGGCCATCGTGATCTGCGACACCGCCGGGCACGCCACGCCCATGGGCGCGCACGCGCTGGTGCGGTTTGTGATGGAGGAAGTGGTGAAGCCCTCCGGTGAAAAGATTCGCGTGGACTGGCACGGGCACAGCGACCGCGGGCTGGCCATCGCCAACTCGATGGCGGCGTTGATTGCCGGGGCGAACTGCGTTCACGGATGCGCCATCGGACTGGGAGAGCGCGTGGGCAATACGCAGATGGATCAGATGCTGGTGAACCTGAAGCTGATGGGTATTGCGCCGTGGGATGAGCAGGATCTTTCCAAGTTGAAGCAATATTGCCAGGCCGTGTCGCGGGCCACGGGCGTGCCCATTCCGGCCAATTATCCGGTGGTGGGCGAGGACGCGTTTCGCACTGCGACCGGAGTGCACGCGGCCGCGATCATCAAGGCTTATCACAAGAACGATGTGGTGCTCGCCAATACGGTCTATTCCGGTGTGCCTTCGCATCTGTTCGGGCTGGAGCAGATCATCGATATTGGTCCCATGAGCGGGAAGTCGAATGTGCTGTTCTGGCTGGAACGGCGCGGCATCCCGGCGACTGGCGACGTGGTCGAGCGCATCTACCAGCGCGCCAAAGCCAGCGACCACACCCTGAGCGAAGCCGAGGTGATGGAGTGTTTGCCAGCGGCGGTGACAAAGCAAAGTTAAGGCAGAGGTGAGCCCCTATGGCAGAACTCATGCGACATGCGATTCTTGGCGCCGGGGGCGTGGGCGGCCTGATTGGCGCTTGCGTGGCGCACTCCGGAGCTTCCGTTACGCTGGTGGTGAGGCGCGAGGCGCTGGCGCAATATCCCAAACAGCTTCGGCTGGAGAGCGCTTTCGGCAATTTTGAAGTGGACGTTGCCGTGGCTGCCGAAGTGCCTCCCGTTGACGTGCTCTGGATCACGGTGAAGGCCACGCAATTCGAGCCGGCGTTGGGCGCGCTCAAAAATCCCGGTGCAGTTCGAGCCATCGTTCCGCTGCTCAACGGCATTGACCACATCGCCGTGCTGCGCGCCAGGTACGGGGCGGAGCGCGTGATCCCGGCGACGATTTCCGTCGAAACCGAGCGTGTCAGCCCCGGGCACATCGTCCATCGATCTCCTTTTGCCCGGCTCAACGTGTTGTCTACGGGGAGGGACCTGCTTGGGAGCACAGTGGATCACCTGCAACAAATGGGGTTTGCCTGCCGCTTTATCGACGATGAGCCGACGCTGATGTGGAGCAAGCTGGTATTTCTTGCGCCTTACGCGCTGACCACAAGCGCAGCGGACAAGGCCACTGGAGAGGTCATTTCTGATCCAGCTTGGAAGAGTCAGATGGAGGCGTGCGTGCGAGAGGCTTGTGCCGTGGCTGTGGCCGAGGGGGCCAAAGTTGATCCGGATGCGATTCTGGCGGGGATGATGGCCATGCCGGGAAACATGCGCAGCTCCATGCAGAAGGACGTTGCGCAGCACAAGACTCCAGAGCTGGAGGCTATTGCTGGACCGATCCTGCGCGGTGCTCGGCGGCATGGGGTCGAGGTTCCGGCGACGAAGAAGCTGGTGGCTAAGGTGGAGCGGAGGGCTGGGGTTGAGAGCCAGCTGGACTGAGATCCAGGTTGAATAAAAACGCAGATCAATCTGGCTAAAATCTCTCGAATCAATCACATAGAAAAACAGATGCCGCTAAAATCTGTCTTCTAAAGGACTTAGCGGTAAAATCTCTGCAATCAACGGTTTAGCCGGGTACTATTTTGTCCAAGTCCTTTAGAATTAGTCGGCGGCTGTCGGCAGACTTGTTTTGTGCTCTCCTAAATCATTGATAGCAAAGGGATTGCTTGTAAAATCTTGCGGGATAAGGAGTAGCTAGTGGGTATTCGGTTGTCAAAGAACTACTTCTGACTAATACAGCGTGCGGCACTGCGTCCGCCGTGACCATCATCTCGCGATTGACGGGCGGGGGCAAGGTTAGATGTCACACCAAGCTGTGGAAAGCCTACTCCGGTCCATCAGGTTCTGGAATCGGAAAACGAATCGTTCACAGCCATAGCCGTTCGTTCGTAACCTTACCTGAGTTTGTTCACGAGGATTTAGGCTGATTAGAGACGAACCCTGGGGTAAACTAGGTGCAGCGTCGTGCAGCAAAAGGGAGGCTAGCCGTGGGATCTACAGCGAAGCGATTGAAAGATAGTTCGGCATCGCATTCGTCGGCTCCTTCCTCGCCGGAGGAGCGACTGGCCGAGAAAGTTAGCGCAGTGATTGAAGCTCAGGTCAAGAAGATGACCCCAGAAGAACTGCAACGAGCCGATGCCGAGCTGCACAGGATTGCTACAAGAGTTCGCGTAACTTCCGAAACGCGGTAATCAGTTGCTGCCCTTCCAACGTGTCCTCGCCTTTGCCGAAACCACGTAACGCCTGAATGAAATCCCGCTCCGTTCCGTGCTTGATAATTCGCAAGAAAGCCGCTTTGCGGGCAAGCGTGTTGCGGTCGATGCTGCCGCGCCTGGGGTTGGTCGTGTCGCGGAGGGCTTCCAGGATTTCGAGCGGGTCTGACTGTTTCGGTTTGTCTTCCTTCATGGATCCTCACCGCTTAGCAGATTATTTCTCTTTCTTGAGCTGATGCGGAAGAATTTCGCAGGTGGGTCCAGAAACACAAAATCCCCGCATGCGTTCAAGCCGCATTTTGGGGAATCAGGCCTGGGAGAAATCCGATTACGAGGCCCATCATGCGATGGAAGCCGAAACTGTGTCAAGGAAAAAAGCGCCGCTTAGAGATTTCTTGATAGGGGTTCACGCCAAAGCTAATCCCCATCCCCTTCCCACGCGTTGTAAGATGACGCAATACTTCCCATGAGCCCCACTCCCCCACGCGCGGATATGCCGGACGTTGCGCCTACGGTGCAGCAGGACGTGGCGCGGCTGGCGGCGGCGCCGGAGGTGCGGTCGGCGTTCAACTGGCTGCGCACGCAGGAGCCACAGCTGGCGCAGTGGCAGATGGAGATGGCGCGGCTTGCGGCGCCTCCGTTTGGGGAAGCGGCGCGCGGGGCGTGGCTGGCGGAGCGCTTTCGCGAAGTTGGGCTGGACGATGTTCGCATCGACGATGTGGGCAACGTGTTTGGAGTGCATCCGGGATTCGGTCAGCGATACGTGGCGCTGAGCGCGCACATCGACACGGTGTTTCCGGCGAACACGCCGTTGAATATCCGGCAGCAGGGCAGCCGGCTGTATGGGCCGGGAGTTTCCGATAACGGTGCGGGTGTGGCGGCGATGCTGGGGATTGCGGCGCTCCTGCGTTCTGTGAAGCTGCGGCATGCGCTGCCGTTTGTGTTTATCGGCAATGTGGGCGAAGAGGGTGAAGGTGACTTGCGCGGCATGCGGCACATTTTCTCCACGCCGCGCTGGAAGGACTCGATTGCCTACAGCGTAGTGCTCGATGGCGCGGGCGCCGACACGATTGTGGCCGAAGCGCTGGGCAGTCGGCGGTTTGAGGTGATTGTGCGCGGTCCGGGCGGGCATTCGTGGAGCGATTTTGGCGCGCCTAATCCGATTGTGATTCTGGCCAGGGCGATCGAAACGTTTACGGCGACGCCGGTGCCTGCAACGCCGAAGACTACTTTCAACATCGGAGTGATCCGCGGCGGCACGTCGGTGAATTCGATTCCGGAGTCGGCCAGCATGAAGGTCGACATTCGCTCGACCTCGATGGCGGAGATGGAGCGGCTGGAACAGACGCTGCGGCTGGCGCTGAACCGCGCGGTGGAAGACGAAACCATGGCGGCGGAGATGCGCTCCGCGGCGCAGAAGCGGCCGGGAGTGAATTGCGAAGTGGTGGCGATTGGGAGCCGTCCGGCGGGTGAGCTCGCGATGAGCGCGCGGATTCTGCATGTGATTCGGGCAGTGGATGCGCAGCTGAATAATGCGGCGCAGGTGCAGCGGGCGTCGACCGACGCGAATATTCCGTTATCGTTGGGACTGGAAGCGATTGCGATCGGCGGCGGCGGTTCGGGCGGCGGGGCGCATACTTTGCAGGAGTGGTTCGACAGCAACGGACGCGAGCTGGGGCTGAAGCGGATTTTACTTACGCTGCTGGCGCTCGCGGGAGCGGGGGAATGATGGAGAGATTTGCGGCCGCGGGGGCTAAAACCCCTTCCAATTTGGTGCGTCTATTTGCAGCGCTGAAGCGCTGCGCCAGCCAAGATATGCGCGAGAACGATTCTTCCGCCCCTTCGGGGCTGGCTCGTTTTCCAATCTCGACCCACGGTTTGCGCCGTGGGCTGCAATCTATCGCTCCTTCGGAGCTGTGCGGCGCAATTAAATGGTCAGTTCTTCCGGTCCTGTGCCTCGTCGCCGTTTTCTGTTCCGCACAGGGACAGGCTCCCTCGGAAGCTGTACCCCTGCTGAAGCAATCGCCGTCGGGTCATCAGGACACGCCGAATCTGCCGAAGGCCGACGTCATCTACACCCACGCGAATGTGTATACCGGGGTGCCGTCGAATGCGCAGTTCAGTTCGATCTTGCGCGAAGAGGCGATTGCGGTGCGCGGAGAACGCATTCAGGCGGTGGGGAAGAATATCGACATCCAGAAGCTGAAGGGGCCGCAGACGCAGGTCATCGACTTGGGCGGGCACTTTGTGATGCCGGGATTTAACGATGCGCATCTGCACCTGGCGGACGCGGGACTGCAGAAGTTGAGTGTCGATTTGACTGGAGTGAAGACGCTGGATGAATTCCGCGACCGAGTGCTGGCCCAGGTGGAGAAGGCGAAGCCGGGCGAATGGATTCTGGGTGGAGGTTGGGACGAAACCCTCTGGCCGGTGCAGGCTCTGCCCAGCCGCTGGGATCTGGATGAGGTTTCGGGCGGGCATCCGGTATTTCTGGATCGCGTGGATGGGCACCTTGCTGTGGCGAACACGCGGGCGCTGCAGTTGGCGAGCATCACCATCGCCAGCCGCGAACCCGAAGGCGGGAAGATTGACCGCGATGCGAACGCGCAACCTACCGGGATTTTGCGCGAGACGGCGCAGCAGGCAGTGCGGGCGGTGATTCCGCAGCCGACGCATGAAACGCGGAGGCATGGAATTGAAGTGGCGCTGGCGGACCTGGCCGGGCACGGCGTGACCTCGGCGCAGGATTATTCGCCGGACTGGGAAAATTTCCAGATTTACGAAGAGATTGAGAAAGACGGCAAGCTGACGGCGCGCATTTCGGAATGGCTTCCGTTCAACGATTCGGTGGATGAGTTGAAGACGAAGCGCGACTCGCATCCGCAATCGGATTCGATGCTGCACACGGGAATGCTGAAGGGATTCATGGATGGATCGCTGGGCGGGCATACGGCGGCGCTGCTGGAGCCTTATGCGGACGATCCCAAGCAATCGGGACTGCCGCAGTATGAGGCGGCGAAGCTGAATGAGATGGCGAAGGAACGCGTGCTGGCCGGCTTCCAGTTGGGGTTTCACGCGATTGGAGACAAGGGCGTGCAGATGGCGCTGGATGCTTTTGGCGAGGCGGAGAAAGCGGCGAAGGAAGCGAAAGTGAAGGCGGCGAACGGCGGAGACGATTATCGGTTGCGCATCGAACATGCGCAGGTCACGACGCCGGCACAGATCGCGCGCTTCAAAGAGCTGAAGGTGATTGCCTCCATGCAGCCGAGTCATCTGCTCACCGACATGCGCTGGGCGCAGGATCGGCTGGGACCGAAGCGCGCCGCAACTTCTTACGCGTGGGCGGGGTTTCTGAATAAGGGCGTGACCGTGGCCTTTGGCACGGATTATCCGGTTGAGCCGGTGACGCCGTTTCGCGGGCTGTATGCGGCCGTCACGCGCAAGAGCGAGAACGGAAAGCAGGACTATTTTCCCGAGCAGAAGCTGACGATGGATCAGGCTATTGCCGCTTATACAACCGGCTCGGCCTTCGCCGAATTCGAGGAGAAAGAAAAAGGCAAGCTGGTGCCGGGGATGCTCGCCGATTTTGTGGTGCTGGACCGGGATGTGACGGCAGCGTCGCCGGAGAAAGTGCTGGCGGCCAAGGTGCTGAGGACGGTGGTGGGCGGGAAGACGGTGTACGAGGCGAAGTGAGGTTGGTTCAGCGAACCGGGGAAGAAGACAGTCGAGCTTCGCTCGACTGGACAGTCGAGGGCGGCTGTCCCCACATGAGCATCTCCGAGCCTGAAACATACCGGGGACTTCGATTTTAGGCTGAGGCTTTGCAGGCGGGTATAATTAAGGATCTATACGTTCTCGGAGGAAAGTAGTTTATGGATTCGCGGGCATTTTGGCTGCGGTTGAAGACGCATCGGTGGCTTTATTCGTTCAGCATTGTGGCTACGCTGTCGCTGGGCATCTTGATTGGTACGGTGGTTTCCTACGGCGTGAAAGGCAAGGAAGGGCAAAAGTCGTCCGATGCGACTCCGCTGACGGTGCCTTCGCCCAAGCTGCTTTCGAATGCGTTTTCGCAGATCGCGAAAGATCTGGGGCCGAGCGTGGTCAACATCAATACGGAATCGACCATCAAGAATCCGCACCGGCGCCGTGGTGAGCAGAATCCGGACGACGAGGATGGCGGCGGCGGCAATGGCGGGATGGATGACTTCTTCAACCGCTTCTTTGGCGGGCAAGGCGGTCAGGGCGATGGCGCGATTCGCGAGCGTTCGCTGGGTTCGGGCGTGATAGTCGATCCCAAGGGTTACATCGTCACCAACCGCCATGTGGTGGAGAAGGCAGACCGCATCCGGGTGCGGCTGCAGGATGATCCGCCGGGCGTGCAGCACGATGCTCGAGTGATCGGCGAAGATCAGGAGACCGATCTCGCGGTCATTAAGATTGACATGGATCGCTCCATTCCGTCGGCGAAGATGGGCAACTCTGACAGCATGCAGGTGGGCGATTGGGTGCTGGCCATCGGCAGCCCGTTCGGGCAGGTCGGCACCGTGACGGCTGGCATTGTTTCCGCGAAGGGCCGGGACATTGTGCCGGGCCGGCAGTTCCAGACATTTATCCAGACCGATGCCGCGATTAACCCGGGCAATTCGGGCGGGCCGCTGGTTAACATGGATGGCGAAGTCATCGGCATCAACACCGCCATTTTGAGCGAGACCAATGCCTATGCGGGCGTGGGCTTCTCGCTGCCTTCGAACACCGTGGTGCAAGTTTACAACCAGTTGATCGGGCCCGAGCACCGGGTGTCGCGTGGATCGATTGGAGTGGAGTTCAGTCCGCAGCCTGCGCCGGCCATCGCTAGAGTTTACGGTGTGAATTCCGGGGTTACGATTTCCGCCGTAGTCGCGGGCAGTCCTGCCGATCAAGCGGGATTGAAGGTGGGCGATACCATCACCTCCGTGGACGGCAAGGAAGTAAAAAACGGGGATGGACTGGTCAGTGAGATCGCCGGCCGCAAGCCGGGATCGAAGGCGAAGCTGGGATTCGTCCGCAACGGCAAGAAGGAAGAAACCACCGTCATCGTTGCCGACCGCGCCAAGCTTTTTGCCGACCGCCTTGGCGGAGACCAGGAGAACGGCGATGAGAGCACGCCCAAACAGAGCAAGTTCGGGGCGACGGTTCGCAACCTGACTCCGGAGATGGCCGAGCGGCTGGATATGCCGGCAGGCAAGGGCGTGATCGTGCAGGATGTGAAACCGGGATCGTTTGCCGAGGACATCAGCTTGAACCGCGGCGACGTGGTCCTGGAGATCAACAAACAGCCGGTGAACAACGAGAGCGATTTCACCCGCATCGAATCGAGCCTGAGGAGCGGCCAGGATGTGGTCTTCCTGGTGCGCCCACGAGGTTCGTCGCGGCAGGACGGAACCGCGTTCCTGGCCGGGACACTTCCGTAACCTGATTTAAGCCCAACGGGGACTGGCATTGCCTCTTGCAAGGGAGGATGATTACAATGCCAGTTTGCGTTGGGCTTTTGTTTTTGCGCTCGTCCGTTGCGCCGGTTCTGGCCCGGTTGTCTGGTAAGGACTTGAGGGGTTTACCGTTGGAACAAAAGCGTCGCGCGAAAACCGTGCGGGGATGTTTGGGCGCAATTTGCGTTCTGGTGGTAGTGTCTGTCTGCAGTTCGCCGAGTAGAGTGTCTGCGCAGGCTACGGACAGCGGCAATGCCGATTCGAGCAAGAAGACTAGCGGCTCGCAGACTGCCGGCAGAAAGCCGCACGCAAAGACAGGCGCGACAGCTTCGAAAACGGGCTCAAAAACTTCAACGACGAAAACTCATCCTGCCTCGCATCCTGCCGCTGGCGAGAACTCCAAATCGAATACAAGCGTCACCGCTCACAACAGCAAAACGCGGCGCGCGAATTCGCGGAAGAAAGGCAAGGCAACCGCGCGAGGGCAGCAGAAGATCGATCCCGAACGGGCACAGGCAATTCAGGAAGCTTTGATCCGCGAGCATTACTTAAGCGGCGAAGCGGCAGGAAGCTGGAACCAGGCCAGCGAAGATGCCATGCGCAAATATCAGGCCGATCACGGCTGGCAGGCGAAGACGGTGCCGGATTCGCGAGCGCTGATCAGCCTGGGGCTGGGGCCGAGCAAAGACCACCTGCTGAATCCGGAAAGCGCGATGACCACCGGGCCGGATGCATTTCATACGGCGTCTGTGAGTTCCTCATCGCAGAGCCCCGTGTCGCACAGCGCCGACCCCGGGACGCTTGTGAATACGAACACAACCTCGCCGGCTGATCCCGCCCCGGCGGCGACGCCCGCTTCTGGCCCGCAGTGAAGCCTGTAGGCAATCAGCCGCTAGCAGATAGCAATTGGCAGTTAGCGCTTCGCAATCGGCCAAAAGTGCCGTCCGACCAAACGCCAATTGCTAATTGCTAATTGCTAACTGCTAATCGCCGCTAGCTCCCACCCGTCTTGCGATAGTTCCCGATCACCGGCCGCGGGAAATAAGGTAGGGGCTGCGAGCGGATGATGGCAGCCGGGTTGGCTTCGACCAGCGCCTCCGCAACCTCTTCGCCGCAGATTTCCGCGACGGCTTCGCGAGCGGTCGAGAGGACGGGCACGCGTTTTGCCGTGTCGTGCGCATCGGTCGCCAGCACGTGAACGGAATCGTGTTCGAGCAGCCATTGCGCGGCGCGGCGCACGCGTTCTCCCCAAAATCCAGTCAGCGCAGAGCCCGTCACCTGGATGACGCAACCCTGCTCGGCCCACTCCACCACGCGCTGCAGGTTCTCGCGCAGAATCTGATTGCGCTCGGGATGGGTGATGACCGCCGTGATGCCGCAGTCGCCGAGCTTCGTAAAACAGTCCGTAATCTGCAGCGGGATGCTGTAATTGCTCAGCTCCACCAGCATGTAGTGCGAGCCTTCGATGGCATAGCGCGCGGGATTGGCCAGCACATCCTGCAGATTGTCGTAGGAGAGATGGAAGTCGCAGCCCAGGCTGAGCGTGAGCGCGTTGCCCACGAGTTGCTGCAGGTGTGCGACCAGTCCCTGCAGATACGGGCGGTCGTAATGGTAGCGGTCGTTGGCATGAGGCGTGGCCACCTGGTGCGTGATGCCATCGGCCGCCGCCATGCGGCACATGGCGACGGAAGTTTCCCAGGATTTCGATCCGTCGTCTACTTCCGGAAGAATGTGCGAGTGAATGTCGACCACGATTGTAGAAACACGGGCAACCCATCGAGGTTGCGCTTGATTTGATTTAAGCAGATTCGCGGGGAAAGAGAAAGTCGGAGACTTTCACCGCAGAGCGCGCCGAGGAGCGCGGAGGAAAATCGGCCGATCACTCCTGTTCTCACCGGATGGTTGGAACAACCCGCGAATTGCGGATTTCGCGATCCGCGGTGATCAGCGAGAGGCCTTCGGAGAGCGCGGTGGCTCCAATGATTCGGTCTGCAGGATCCTTTGGGTAGCACCGCGGTAACAAGGACGAACGTACACATATACGCCCGCTGATCGGAAGAACGATAAAACGGCCCTCGACATCTGTCAGGAAAGCTTCAAGGCTAGGAATGAAGTTGATTCGTTTCTTGCCGGAGAGCCAAGTAAGCTCGAGGAGCGTAATGCCGGAGATAGCCAAACCCGTGCTTTCCTGCCGGGCCTGATCAATGGCCGATCTTGCGCTCTTTGAAACCCGCGCCGGCTCGAGGCCAAGCCAGATGACAACATGAGTGTCCAGCAGAATCAATAGAGATCGCCCCATTCTTCAGGGGTCAGCGCAGGGGAGACTACGTCGCCCGTAATGGTGCCTTTACCTTTAAAAAATCCGAATATATCGTCCTTTTCTTTTTCGACAGGAACAAGCTTCGCCACCGGCTTGCCGCGCTTGGTGATCAGCACAGCTTGGCGCTTGGACTGAACTTCATCCATCACCTTCAGGCAATGGACTTTGAAGGCTCCTGCCGCCATTGTTTTCATCGGGGAATCCCTTTCGATCATGGTCATTATACTATAGTCATGAGCGTCAACCAGCGCACCCGGTGCCGGACACGAGGAAGGATCCCGAGAGAAAAGTCACGATAACCGCGCTAGAATGCTGGCATGGAGGTGCGGCGAATGAAACACCTCACCGTGCTTGCGCTGCTAAGTTTGCTGCTCGGCGAGCAGTCCTTTGGTCAGGCGAGGCCGCAGGGCCATGTCCCTCGAAGGACCAGCAGGCCGCTCAGGCTGCGGAAGCTGCTAGGGCAAAGGCTTTGAGAGTGGCGAAGACAGCCGCATTGGTGGTTCGCGCCACTACGACGGTAGCCTGTCCGGGTGGCGCTCCCGGAGATTGCATTCGCACCGACACGGACATCATTTCGCAAGTGCAGCGCCTCGTGGACGGGACCGAGGTTTGGGAATATCTCGAGAAAGTGGACGCGACCGAAGCGGACATCTTCCTCGAGTTCGAAGTCCGTAACGACTCAGGCGTGAGCTTCAACGTCAGGGAAGCCGACAGCAACAAAATCCTGTATTCGGAGTATCGCGAGGTTGTCTCCCTCGATAACGACATTAACCGCATGATTGCCCACTTCCTGCTGAGCGCACCAAAACGAACCGAGGCTGAGCAAGAGATGTTCAAAAAGAAAAGGCGGTGTGCGGCCATTACCGCTCGGTTCACATTCGCGCAAGCGTACTACCAAGAGAGGCGCAGGACGTATGATTGGAAGGTCAAGAACGGGACTGCCGCCACTCAGCAGGTTTGTGAAAAGCATTGGCTATCCAATATCTGCGCTGAGGCCGCGAACGGAGGAGGTAACTTCTATTCAGAAGCTTGGCCTCCTTCTATCGCGGAACTCAATCGCGACCTTGCATCGGAATCCGACGAGTTGCACGAGTTGGAACAGCAGATGAAGCCTATTCAGTCCGCTGCGGAGGCGGATGCGTGCACCCTGCCCTTGCCAAGGTGACCGTGTGCTAACGGACAGAGGGCCGACCATCAGACGAAATTCATGCTGGCATATAAGTTCTTGGATTCACAGTTCGGGCTAAAGAGCCTCCGCGAAAAAGCGTCTGAAAATATCGGTTCTGCACGACCTTAACGACCCATTCGAACTCCTGCCTTACGAAATGTCAGATCGCAACCGTCGGAGAGCCTTGCGAGAGACTCGTAATGGGCTCGCCGGACGACGCGGCATACTGTGCTTCAGCGCCGATTGGAAGGATCCGGTCATCTGGGCCCATTACAGCGACAAGCACAGAGGACTATGTTTAGGTTTTGACATACCGGATGAAAAATGCAAGAGAATCGAATACGCTACGAAGCGCTTAAAGCTTCCCGCTAAGCCAAACCTGGTCGATGCTGAAGTGCTGCTTTTTACCAAATATATAAACTGGGCGTACGAGCAAGAGATTCGCGTTTGGGCGGCCCTAAACACGGAGGAAAACGGACTCTACTTCTCTTATTTTGGGAACAAGCTGCAATTAGTTAGAGTCATCGCAGGGGCAAGCTGCTCTCTGTCTGAACGCGAGATTATGGGTGCCTTGGAGCCGCAGGCAGGTGTTTCCGTGATCAAGGCACGAGCAGGATTCAAAGAGTTTGAGATCGTAAAGGACAAGCGAGGATTCCCCAAGGCACGAGGCGACGTGCTGGGCGCCCTACCCCTCGTTTCCTGAAGGGTGAGATTCCACTGCCCTGTCTAGCTCGGCTTTCTCCAAGTCGGAAATCGCAGCATCGAAAATCCACAGCCCCGATGTGACATCTGACCTTGCCCCCGGATCCTGAATCGCGCGATCATGGTCGAGGCCGTGACGGTTGGGTGAACCCACACCGCCGCGCCGCTAAGTCCTTTGTTTCACGTATTTTGACCCCAAGTCCTTTGAAAGACGTATTTTGCGGGGAATTTACCGCTAACTTGGTGATTCCAATAGGGAGGGGGGTAAGGGGGGTATACCCGTTTTTACAAATCAGAGTCACAAAACGACCCGGTAAATGGTCGCCCAACCGAAGCCCACGAAGAATAATTTGGAGGTGAAATCCGCAGCCCAGAATCATCCGCACAAAACGACGAGCCAACGCACTCGGTAGACTGAAGCCAGGAGCGAGTAGCCGGAAGCCGAACTCCTTGCCGCACCTGCAATGCCCGCTGTAGCATCAATATTCAGGCATTCATAAAGGAGCACTCATGGCAACCGACACTCTCGCGTCCCCGGCTACTCTCAGCCACACCCCGACCAAGGTCCTCAAGAACTTCATCGACGGCGAGTGGGTGGAGTCCTCGACGGGCGAAACTTTCGAAAACCGCAATCCCGCCGACACCCGCGATATAGTCGGCATCTTCCAGAAATCGGCCAAGGCCGATGTTGACGCCGCCGTGGACGCGGCCAAGCGCGCCTTCGCCAAGTGGCGGCTGGTGCCCGCGCCGCGGCGCGCTGAGATTGTGTTCCGTGCCGCCGAGATTCTTATCGAGCGCAAGGAAGATTACGCCCGCGAGATGACTCGCGAGATGGGCAAGGTGCTGGCCGAAGCTCGCGGCGACGTGCAGGAGGCGATCGACGCCGCGTATTACAACGCCGGGGAAGGCCGCCGCCTTTTCGGCCCCACGGTTCCCTCCGAAATGCCGAACAAGTTTGCCATGGCTGTGCGCCAGCCGATCGGCGTCTGCGGCATGATTACGCCGTGGAATTTTCCCATGGCGATTTCGTCGTGGAAGTTGCTGCCCGCCATCGTCTGCGGCAACACTTGTGTCATCAAGCCCGCGCAGGATACTCCGCTCTCCACGTTTAACCTGGTCCGCGCCCTCGCCGATGCCGGCCTGCCGAAAGGCGTGATCAACATCGTCGCCGGTTTCGGCGCTGACGTGGGCACGCCGATCGCCGAGCACGCCGATGTGCGCGCTGTCTCGTTGACCGGATCATCGGCGGTGGGACGCATCATTGGCGGCATCGCGGCCAAGAGCTTTAAACACTGCTCGCTCGAACTCGGCGGAAAGAATCCCATGATCGTGCTCGACGACGCGAATCTTGATCTTGCGATCGAAGGCGGCCTCTGGGGCGGATTCGGCACCACCGGCCAGCGCTGCACTGCGACCAGCCGCATTATCGTGCAGAAAGGTGTGTACCGCGAGTTTGTCGAAAGATATGTGGCGCGCGCGAAGAAGCTGAAAGTTGGCAATGGCCTCGATGAAACGGTGGAGATGGGACCGGCGATCAACGAAAAGCAACTGCAGACTGACCTCAGCTATGTTGAGATCGGCAAGAACGAAGGTGCGAAGCTGATGTGCGGCGGCAATCGCCTGGATCAGGGCGACTACCAATATGGCTGGTTCATGGAGCCGACCGTGTTTACCGACGTTGACCCAAAGATGCGCATCGCGCAGGAGGAAATCTTCGGCCCCGTCGTGTCGATCATCGCTTGCGAAGATCTGGAAGACGCCATCGAGATCGCCAACGGCATCGAGTACGGACTGTCGTCCGCGCTCTACACCAAAGATGTGAACAAGGCCTTCGCCGCCATTCGCGACCTCTACGCCGGAATTACCTACATCAATGCGCCGACTATCGGAGCAGAAGTGCATCTGCCCTTCGGCGGCACCAAAGCCACCGGCAACGGCCACCGCGAAGGCGGCATCGGCGCGATTGATTTCTATACGGAGTGGAAGTCGGTGTACGTGGATTACTCGGACAAGCTGCAGAAGGCGCAGATCGATAGGGCGGAGTAGCCGGGGAAGGTTGTGCGGCTAAGGGTTTGGAATGTCAAAGCGCAATAAATTTGACGTTACGGTACCCTGCCAGTAGGGCATGAGCGCGATTCCCGGCAGGTCGAGGTTGGCTCCTTGCTGGCTGACTCCCTTGCCAGTGAACTGGGCTTCAAGGGCATAGCTGCCGGGTTTCGGCTTGTAATCAAACTCTGCGGACGCGACCGCCCAGTATCGATCCAAATTCACGGGGATAGAAAAGACGGCACCGACGGGAAGCGGCACAACTAACGGGTCCACTCGGCCGGAAATGAACGAAGGGTCGCGGAGGTCAAGCCGCCGGGATTTTCCTTGCGCATCCGTGAGGGTCAAGATAATGGCGTTCGGATATTGCCGCTTCCCGTTGGCGAGCATGACGCCCAAATTCAGGACCAGGTCATTTTCACCCATGTTCCGCAGCTCGATTCTGAAGTCTGGAGTTTTGGAGCGCACACCGACCGCCCGGTCGAGATTGATCGTCATTCGCAACCCGCTGACCGCCTGGCCTCCCGCTTGCGGGATTGGGCTTGGTGCGGCCGACAATCCTCCGAGCAACAGTGAGCTCGTCAGCAAGCCACCCCGGAGGATCTTGCGAGTTCTCTTTGGAAGCATCATCGGAAGGCCTCCCTCGCCATCGACGACGAATCAGAGTTGAAACGTACAGAAGTATACGCCGGGCTTTCTACTGATTCGTCTAACGCGTACCCCCCGCTAGAGACTATCCTCCGCTTGTTAGCCGAACCCATTGCGTTGTAAAGTAACGAACGCAGTCGGGAGATGACCAAATGAAAGAGAACTTGCAGCGACTCGCCGCGGTACTGTGCGCGTCCATCCTTTGCTTCCTAGCAACCACGGTGCAGGCCGAGCAACGGCCCGCCATGACGAGCCATGTTCCCGAGGCAGTCGCCAGCGGAGTGGCGCCCTTGGTTGGCCACCTTTCCGGCACGCAGCGTCTGAGCCTGGCAATTTCTTTGCCGCTGCGGAATGAGGCCGTGCTCGAAGATCTGTTGCAGAAGCTCTACGATCCGCAAAATCCGAATTACCATGTCTACCTCAGCGTGGCTGAATTCACGGCGAGATTTGGTCCCACCGAGGCCGACTATGCGGACATGCGAAGTTTCGCCGAAGCCAACGGACTTGCCGTGATCGATACGGCCGCCAATCGCATGGTCGTGGATGTCGAAGGTCCGGCGGCAAACATTGAGAGCGCGTTCCACGTGACCCTCGGCGTCTATCAGCATCCCACCGAGAGCCGGACGTTCTATGCGCCGGACCGCGAGCCGACGGTCGATCTGGATGTGCCGGTGTTGCACGTTTCCGGCCTGGATAACTTCACTCTGCCGCATGCCAAGAACATCCGGTCCTCTCAGCAACTCAGCCAAGACGCGGAAGCTGGCAAAACCACGGGCTCCGGTCCGGGAGGCCAGTTTGTCGGCAGCGACCTGCGGGCGGCGTACTACGGTTCCGGCTCGCTTACCGGCAACGGGCAATCGGTGGGATTGTTTGAGCTTGGCGGATACGACCTCAGTGACGTTCAGAGTTACTTCGAGAAACTGAAGCAGCCATTCCACGTTCCGGTGAAGGGAGTGTCGCTGAATGGAGCAGCCTTGGGCTGTCGTATTCCCAAATGCGATGACAGCGAACAGGTGCTGGACATCGAGATGGCGATCTCGATGGCTCCGGGGCTAAGTCAAGTTGTTGTGTACGTTGGTAAACTCGACGTTCCTATTTTCAACCAGATGGCGGCCGACAATACGTCGAAGCAACTGAGCTGTTCCTGGGGATGGGGTGATGACGAGAGCAGCCTGGACCCGATCTTCAAGGAAATGGAGGCGCAGGGCCAGAGCCTGTTCGTAGCGACGGGCGACTATGGCTCTGCCAGCCCCGCAGGTTACGTTTGGCCGGCGGACGATCCTTACGTTACCGCGGTTGGTGGCACCGACTTGGTCACTAACGGTCCGGGGGGCTCGTGGAAATCGGAAACGGGCTGGACCGGCAGCGCGGGCATGCCCTCCAAGAATAAGATTCCGATTCCGACCTATCAGAAGCTGCCGGGCGTGGTGAACTCGACCAACGCGGCATCGCGGGGTTTGCGCAACATCCCGGACGTGGCCGCAGAAGCGAATACGAACCAGTGGAGTTGCTTCGACCAGGGATGCTTCGGGGGCAATGGTGGAACCAGTTACGCCGCGCCGCAATGGGCGGGGTTGACCGCATTGGCGAATCAACAGGCGGTGCAAGGCGGGGGAACGACGCTGGGGTTCCTCAACCCGGCGCTGTATTTGATTGGCACGGGATCGAGCTATGACAGCGACTTCCACGACATCACGATCGGCAACAACGGCAAATTTAACGACGTCGTCGGCTACGACCTGGTAACCGGGTGGGGCAGTCCCCAGGGGCCGAACCTGATCGATGCGCTGGTGGCGGCTGGCAAGAGCGAGTAAAGGGCTCGCGGGTGCTGCGTTCGAGTGGCAACTCAGAAGTCAGAAGTCAAAATGCAGAAGTGAGAGCGCTCTTACTTCTGCATTTTTATTTCTGACTTCTGAATTTCGTCAGTCGTCTGCGATTTGCTTTTGACTTTGTTTCCCGTCAGAATGCAACGAGGATCGAGTCCTGAAAATGCCCATCACCCAAACCCGCGAAATCTTTGCCGCCAAGCGTCTCGATAATGTCCGGTATGCCATTCGCGATCTGGCTTGCGTGGCCGACGAAGTTATTCAACAGGGACACAAAGTTCTGCCGCTGAACGTTGGCGACCCGCTGAACTTCGACTTTCAGACTCCGGCGCACATTATTGAAGCGGTCTACAAAGCCATGCGCGACGGCAAGAACGGCTATGCGCCGTCGCCGGGGATTCCGGAGGCGCTGAAGGCGATTCGCGGCGAGGCCGTGCGCAAGGGCATCACTACGGTGCGCGATGTGTTTGTTACTTCCGGGGTGAGTGAGACCGTGGATCTTTGTATCTCGGCGCTGGTGAATCCGGGCGAAGATATTCTTACGCCGAAGCCGGATTATCCGCTGTACTCGGCTGTGCTGTGCAAGCTGGGCATTGCGCTGAACGCTTACGACCTGAACGAAGACGATGCGTGGCAGCCGGAACTGGCCGACATCGAACGCAAGCTTACGCCGGGCACGCGCGGCATTGTGCTGATCAATCCCAATAATCCGACGGGCGCGCTGTGCTCGCGGCAGATGCTGGAGCAGGTTGCGGAGATTGCGCGGCGGCATAATCTGGTTGTCTTCTCGGATGAGATCTACGACAAGTTGATTCTGGATGGAACGCCGCACATTGCATTCGCCGCGGTTGCGCCCGATGTGCCTTGCATCACTTTTGGCGGCATGTCGAAGAACTACCTGGTTCCGGGATGGCGCATTGGCTGGGGCATTGTCTCGGGCGATGCGGCGGCGGTGACGCCTTATACGGAAGGCATTCACCGGCTGCTGCGGGCGCGGTTGTGCGCCAATCATCCGGAGCAATATGCGATTAAGCCGGCGCTCGAAGGTCCGCAGGATCATCTGGTGGAAGTGCAGCGCAAGCTGCGCTCGCGGCGCGACCTTACGCAGAAGTGGTGCGAAGCGACGCCGCGCGTGAGTTGTGTTGCGCCGCGCGGCGCGTTCTACGCTTTCCCGCGCATTGATATTCCCGAGAGTGATGAAGTCTTCGTGAAGGAACTCATCCGGCAGAAGCATGTGATGGTTGTGCATGGTTCCGGCTTTGGCCAGAAGCCTGGGACGCAGCATTTCCGGATTGTGTTTTTGCCGGAGGAAGGGACTTTGACTAAGGCTTATGCTTCGATTGGGGAGTTTATTGCCGAGCGCTACGGGGCTTTTGGCTCTTAGCTCTTGGCTCTTGGCTTGAGGCTCCTCGCTCATTGCTTCAAACCTGCCTGCTTTGCCTTGTGGATTTTGCCTGCAAATATTCTTGCCGCTCTCCGGTTGACACGGCGGCTGGTGGCCTCGCTGTGCGGTGCCGATTGGTGAAAAATTAGGGGGTACCCCCCACCCCATTTTCCCCTGAAAGTCTTGCTGGGCGCGGGGTTCACCAAGCGAGTGTCTGCAAAATACGTCTTTCAAAGGAGTTAGAGGTAAAATACGGCGAACAAAGGACTTACCTCTCGTTTGCGTCCGGCTCGATTGACCGCCTCCGCCTTGACTATGATGGGCCGATTTGGGAGGGAGGGCAAGGTTAGATGTCACAGGAGGGGTGTGGATTTCGGCTTCTTAGACACCTTCGTGCATCATTAGGCTAGGATCATTAGTTCTCATTGGGGATGCGAAGGGTCCGAGGGAGCGGATGAGATTGGGGGCAATGCGTCGTGGAAATCGCAGGAGGAATCGTCGAATCCGTCAGGCGGTATGTGTCCGACGACGATTGTTACGCCATCTTGGAAGCCGAACGTTGGCCTAAGGCGTTAAGCTGCATACACTGTGGGAGCAACGATGTTCGGAGGTTCAATATAAAGGGCGGCGGTGTAGCCCGTCGGACTCGGTTTCAATGCAACGGTTGTCGCTATCAGTTCTCCTCGACGACCGGCACGATCTTTCATCATTCGCGTGTATCGTTATTGAAGTGGTTCGTTGCGATCGCCTTGCTCAACCACAATCCGAGGCTGAGTGCTGTCAGGCTGCAGAAGAACCTTCAAATTACCTACAAGTCCGCCTGGCGACTACGACGGGAAGCGTACGCTGATTTACTCGGGCTCGATTATTTCGGGGATGAAAAAAATGAGGCTGACGAATTTGGAAGCCCCACCACCAAGGCCCTTGAAAAGCGACCGCCGCGAATGGGGAGAAAAATCGTCCTTGCTTCGATGATTCTGAGATTCACTCAGAGGATTCCGGATCCTCTTCGAAAAGAGCTTGTGGGCTTGGCTGCCTTGCAAAAACCTGAGAAGCTCGGCTTGTAGGTCTACTGTTCCTGCCGCCTTTTCATGCAACAGTTCTTAAGGGTTTTGCCTGATCCGCAGAAACAGAGTTCCGTTTCGATCAGCCGAGAGTCTCTTAGAACTGCAACTAATCTGCGTGCGGTTATATGGATAACCACAATTTGCGAACATGCACATCGGAACGTACGTGTCGCTTCGACGGATAACAACTCGAGATATTCGAATATATGACCGATCAGGTAAGTGAGTCCAGCCAAAATTACAGACCAGTTGAGTATTGTAGTAAGGAGAACGTCCTCGCGTCCGCGCTCGATCAAGTGAGCCCCGAGATCCAATAGCAGTGTTACCAGGAAGAGGCCACCAGGTTGAAGGAATCGCTTCGTCACGCGCGGTCCCCCCTTTTATGGCGGCATGGCTCGCATCGCGAGGGGCCTAGTCTCGTCGATTTCGTTGATTTCGCTATGCCGACATTAGATAAGATGCTATTTGGCTGCAATGGTTCGCTCTCGCGACGGGGACTTATAGGCATCCCATTGATAAAAGTCAAGTTATATATTTTAGCCTTCCCTAGGGATCCTTCTGATTATCCCCTTAAAACAGCAAGATAGGGTCGCTGAAGCGCCGCTCATCTGCGGCGGCCCGCGGAGACAGCAGGTTCCTCCACTTCGCCGTCGCTGGCGCTCCGACTCCGGTCGGAATGACAAGATTTTGGAATAGCTGTCAAAGTCAAAGTCAGAACGAGGATCAAAGGCAGCGGACAGGAGTGTCCGCTCCACACGAGCCATGCAATTGGCTAGATGCCGATGTTTACGGCGCGGAGGGCGTCTTTGTAGGCTTCGCGGGTTTCGGTGAATTTGGTGTGGGCGTCGTGTTCGAGGAAGTGGGCGGCGTCCCATTTTTCCCAGGCGAGCATGGAATGGTCGGGAGTGGCCAGGGCTTCCTCGGCGCGAATGGTGGCGACCCATTCGTCGGTGGCTTTTTTATAGGCGAGACGTAGTTGGTCGAGATCGGCTTGGGTCATGGCTTGCAGGGTAGTCTCAGGCTGTGGCGCGGTCAATGGAATGAGGCGAAATTCATGGAGAATTAATAGAGGGCGGTTGCATTCCTCAGGGGCTAAAAGCCCGCATTCATTTTTACAGCTTACGCGGCGCTAAAGCGCCGCTCTTCCACGGTGGCGACGGCAAACAGCAGGTTCCTCCCTTCGCCGTCGCTGGCGCTCCGACTCCGGTCGGAATGACAAAATGGTGGGGTGTCGCTAGCGCGCCGGCTTCGGTCGGAATGACAGGATTTCGGAGTGGACCTTCAAAATCAACATCAGAAATCAACATCGAAATCAAAATCAAAATCAAAATCAAAAGTCAAAATCAAAAGTCAAAATCAAAAATCAAAATCAAAAATCAAAATCAAAGGCAGCGGACAAGAGTGTCCGCTCCACACGGACACTGCCTCCTCGCTGCATCACTGCCCAGCGGACTTCGGGGCTGCCGAGGATGAGTTGAATTCTTCGGCCATCCAGTGTTGCAGGGCGGTCATGCTTTGCGGGCGGCCGAGGAAGTTCTTTACTAAATCATTCGCCGACATCGAGCCGCCGGGTTCGAGGACTACGCGGCGGTAGCGCATGGGGGCGTCGCCGGCGAGCAGGTTGCTGTGATCGAATTGCAGGAAGAAATCTTCGGCGATCACCTTATCCCAAAGATACGTGTAGTAGGCGGAGGAGTAGCCGCCGAGGTGGCCGAATGAGGCCCACTGGTGAGTTTCGGGAAGGGGAACGAAGAGAGTGTATTTGCGGACGTCGTCGAAGGTGACTTTATCGAGATCGACATTCTCGGGCTTGGTTTTGTAAATATCGTAGGAGATGGCGCTATAGACATTTTGGCGGGCGACCCAGCCGCCGCGCCCGAAGGCGGTGGCGCGGTTCATGCGGGCGACGAGTTCGGCGGGGATGGGCTCGCCGGTTTTGTAGTGGCGGGCAAATTTGGCGAGGACCTGCGGGCTCGCGATCCATTCCTCAAGCATTTGCGAGGGAGCTTCGACGAAATCGGATTCCATGGTGATGCCGGTGATTCCGGCCCACTGCTGCTGGCCGCCGAGGATGTGGTGCATGAGGTGGCCAAATTCGTGGAAGAAAGTTTGCACGTCGCCGTAATCCATGAGGCCGGGATCGGTGGCGGTGGGCGCGGGAAAATTGCAGACGAGAATTGCTTCCGGTAATTGCTTGCCGCGGATGCCATCGAGCACCGGGGCCATTTCGGCGTGGCTGTATTTGCCGGGGCGCGGGTGCATGTCGAGATAGAAGCGGCCGATGGGCTTGCCGCTGTCGATGACGATCCAGGTTTCGACGGCGGGATCCCACGAAGGAACGTTCGGCTCCTGCTGGAAGCTGACGTGGAAAAGATCGGCAGCGGTGTCGAGGATGCCTTGCTTCACTTCCATGAAGGGGAAGTAAGGGCGAACGGATTGAGAGTCGAAATCGTACCTGGTGCGGCGGACGGATTCGGAAAGATAGCCGCGTTCGTGGTCCCAGATCTCTTTCGCGCTGGGATCGGTCTTTTGTTTTTCGGCGAGCAGCATATCGAACTCGCGTTTCGACAAGTCGCGGGAAGCGTCGTTGACCTGCTGGATGAAGTCGGCGATGTTTTGGCCTTTGGCGATCATCTTGTCGGCGGCGTTGTAATCGGCCCAGGAGGGATAACCGAGGAGCGTGGCGATCTCGTAGCGCGTCTTCATAAGGCTGGTGAGGACTTCCTGATTCTTGGGGTAGGCGCGGGTGTTGAAGGCGAGGGACATGCGGCGGCGCAGCGACTCGCTTTTGGCGAAGGTGAACACGGGGTAAGCGTCGGGATAATCGGTGGTGAGGTGGATTTTGCCGTCCGCGCCGGGCTTGTGGCGGTCGATGTAATCCTGGGGCAGGCCGTCGAGTTCAGAGGGATCGGCCGCGACGACTTTCTGATCGTCGGAAATATTGCGATCGAACATGGACTGCTCTTCGGTGGCCTGATCGTTTAGTTTCCTGAGGCGGGCGCGGGTAGCGTCGTCTTTGTCCACGCCGGCGAGGCGAAATTCGAGAAGCTGGCGCTGAACGTAATACTTTGTGGCGGCGTCGGCATGAGAAAGATCGAGCGCGGCGAGGGCGTTGTAGACGTCGTGGTTCAGGGAGATGGCGGTCTGCGCGGCGCTGGCTTTGGTGAGCATGGCCGTGGCGTGATCGCGGAAGGTGGAATCGGGATGGACCTGCTCCATGAGTCCGGCGAAGTAGCCGGCGGAGTTGTTCTGGTGGACGGCTTCATCGAAGGGAACGAGCGTGTTTTCGATGGTGCGAGGGCCTTTGGCGGCGAGCAGCGTGTCGATGGCGCGCAGGCCGGCGGCGAGGCGGTCGTTCTCGATTTTCTCGAAGGCGGCGACGTCGGGTTTGGTGGCCCAGATGGTGGGCTGGGATACGGTGACTTTCTGCGCGGAGAGGACGGCAGCGAGAACGAATGGGAGACAGAGGAAGATGGCGAGACGCGCGGCAAGCAACATGAAAGAACCTCGTGGAGAACTTGTTGGATCGGGTGGAACGATTTGGAATCCGGCATTCTTCGCGCCGACTTGAAGTGCGGATAAATTGTTGATGAGGGCGTGATGCGATGTCAAGTGCGGGGGCCGGAATTCGCACGCTGAACAAGACACCTGCGCAATGTTGTGCTCCCCGAGCGAACCGGGTTGCATATCGACGACCGCCGGGCTATGCCCGGCCGGGACAGCCGGGGGCGGCTGTCTCCACATAATCACCTTCTAGCGCCAGCGTTTTATTTGCGGCCAGAGTTCCGCGAAGGTGCCGAATTTTGGGCCGCGGCAGATGTAGACGTCGATTTGTTTTTCGAGGGCATAGGGATTGTCGGCGGATTGGCCGACATATTCGACGCTGGTCCAGAGTTGTTCGAGGCGCTCGCGGCGGTCGTCGAGGACGATCAAACAATTGCCGGAGTAACCGCGCGGTCCCCAGACAAACCAGGTTTGATGGCCACTGATGGAACGGGGCAGGCCGTAGCGGCGGCCGAGGAAGTCGATGGCGCCAGCCTGGCCGTAGTCCTGGGCGAAGATGCCGCAGGCTTCGTCTTTGCGCTCATCCGGGGTCAGGCGGTTCCAGGCGACGGCGGTTTCGGCGACGATTTCTTCCCAGCCGAATTGGTCGGCGTACCACTGCGGCAGCGCCGCGCGGGCGTGGCTGTGTTCCATGACCGGCAGTTTGAAGGGAAGAGTTCTTGTGTAGGCGAGGAAGTTGTCCGGGGAAAGCACCGGCACGGTGATGGGAAGCAGATGCGCGCCGCTGGCGAGCAACACAATTGCGATCGCGGCTTTCAACCACATGCGGCGCGGGCGAATGGTTTCCGGCTGGCCATCTTTTCTTCCATCGATGGCGGAATCGATCACGACTGCGCCCGCAGCCAGCAGCATGGGGTATACGGGAGCGAGGTAGTAGTTCTTGCCGTGGAGAACGAAGAAGACGGTGAAGCAGACCAGGTAGCACCAGCCGAGCGCGCGGTAGGGCTTGAGGCGCGAAGAGAAGAGGAGCGCGAATAATCCGGTCAGCCAGATGGGCGCGGCGATGGGATCAACCAACAGCGTTTGCTGAAGGAAATACTGAGGCAGCGGGAGAACGACATCGCGGCCTTCGGCGCGGATGTTGTGCATCAGTTCGACAAAGGGCCAGTGATAGTGAATGTTCCAGAGCAGGTTGGGGAGGAAAATCAGGAATGCGGCGAGGCCGCCGAGCCAGATCCAGGGATTGAGGAAGACGCGGCGTTGCGGAGTGAGCAGAAGGCCGACGACGATGCCGAAGCCGAAGACGGCGATGGAGTATTTTTCCTGCAGGCCGAGGCCGGCGACTACGCCGAACCACAGCCAATAGCGCGGGGCATTTTCAGTTCCGGCACGTTTGATGGCGAGGATCGCGAAGTAAGCGCAGCCCATCCAGAGGTTAGGTTCGAGGCAGTTGGTGCCGAGCAGGCTGCCGTTGGAGAGATATTGGGGTGCGACAACGACGGTGATGGCGCTGAGAAGCAGGGCGAAGCGGCGTCCGCCGAACTCGCGGGCTAGGACGGCGGTTTGCACAACCAGGAGAGAAGACGCCAGCGCGGGGAGGAAGCGAATGCTGCGCAGCGAGTCGCCGAGGACGGCGCGGCAGATGTGGATGAGGAAGGGAATAAGCGGAGGCTGGTCGACGTAGCCCCAGGCTAAGTGATCGCCACAAGACAAGTAATCGAACTCGTCGCGGAAGTAGCCGTAGCGGTTGTTGAAGTAGATGTGGAAGAGAAGTTTGGCGAGGGCAATCGACCAAATGATAGCCATGCCAGAGGCGAGGAAAGACTCATGGTCGCGGGATGGTGTGGAGAGTGTGGTCGGCGCACTGGCCATGGAGGAGAAGAATAACGGAAGCGTCAGGGAATGTCATGGCGGGCTGTAGTGCTCAAACCTTAAACACAGAGGGCACAGGGTCACACAGAGGAAATCTCCAAAATATCGCTACATTCCGGTGCGGGCGTGTAACGGCGGTCAGGAACAAAGCAGTCCCATCCAAACGAAGGTAATGTTCCCAGTTGATTACCCTTATTTTGTGCCGATAGTCTTGTGGTAACGTTGGAATTACCGCATATTCAAAAGGTTTGAATAGGGCTTTAGGGCAACGTGTCTTCGCAGACTCGCAAACCGGGCATCCACATCGCATGGACGACGGTCACCTACCGCAGTGTGGCCTTGATGATCCTTGCGGGCGTAGCCGTGTTCGTGCTCGCGATTCGGTTCACCTTTCCGCAGTTCACAGAGAACAGCATTAAGGCGGCCGACAGCGTGGCCAACAGAGTTTTGGAGCGGGTGGCGAGGATGGCGCCGGCGGCGGGTAGTGGAATGTTGACCGCGCAGCAGGCCCACTTTACGGCGCTCGACGGCACGGTGCGGGTGAAGAAGGGAAGCGGCAACAGTTGGCTGGCGGCGGATTATAACGTCCCACTGGAAAAAGGCGATGTGGTGCAGACCGGCTCCGAAGGCATGGCGAAGGTGGTGTTCAACGACGGCACCAGCTACACCGTGAAGCAGGATTCGTTGATTGTGATTGAAGAAAACTCGGCCAACGATCAGCAGCAGACGAACGTGGCGGTCGCCGTGAGTACGGGAACTGTGGATCTTTCGACGGCGACTTATTCCCAGGGGTCGAAATCGCAGGTAATCGTGGACGGGGCGACGGCATCGCTGGCTCCGGAATCGACGGCGCAGGTGCACAACGATCCGAAGACGGATCAGCACGAGATCTTGATGAAGAAGGGCGCCGGCGAAGTGACGAGAAACGGGGAAACGGTGCAGTTGGCCAACTGGGAGAAAGTGAGCTTCCGGCAGGAAGAAGCCCACATGGAGAAAGACAAAGGGACGGGGCCGCCCACGCCGATTTCTCCCGCCAATATGGCGCCGCTGTTTACCTCGGGCGAAGCCACCAAGGATGTGGAGTTTTCCTGGACGGCGATGGCGAATGCAGTCGGTTACCGGTTGAGGATATCGAGGAACCCCTACTTTTCTTCTACACTGGTAGATAAGAGAGTGAACACGGCGGACGTTACGGTTACGAGCCTGGGCGAAGGAGCGTACTACTGGGTAGTACAGTCCTACGAATCTTCGGGAAAGGAATCGGTGGAGAGCGAGAAGAATCGCTTCACCATCATTCCCAAGGGCAAGCAGATGGGAGCCATCGAACTGGATCTGGATCCCTTTATTCAGCACGGACACGTGATCGAAGTGGCGGGAAAGACGCAGATGGGAGCGCGGGTGATGGTGAATGGGCGGGAGGTACCAATGATCTCCTCCGACGGCACGTTCCATTACTTCACGCCGCCGCTGGCGACCGGCGAAAACGTGATTACCGTGACGGCACAGACGGCGCAAGGCGGAGTGAATACGCAGCAAAAGAAAATTATTATTCAGTAAACGGCAATATTCAGTGAGTTAGCCGATAGACACGAGGCGGAAGGCAGACCGGTCATGTCAAGCAACGGATTTCATTCATCACGCTCTCACAACCTCAGGTCATTGTTCAGCTTGTTCTCCAGCGACCTGGCAATCGATTTGGGGACAGCCAACACTCTGGTGTACGCGCGGGGCAAGGGCATTGTGGTCAACGAGCCCTCGATTGTCGCCATCAACAAGAACACGGGCGAAGTGGAGGCCGTGGGTAAAGAGGCGAAAGAGATGCTGGGCCGGACGCCGGGCAACATTGTGGCCATCAAACCGATGAAGGACGGCGTGATCGCCGACTTCAAGGTCACGGAGAAGATGCTGAACTACTTCATCCAGAAGGCGCACAACCGGAAGATGCTGGTGCATCCGCGGATTGTGATTGGAGTGCCTTCGGAGATTACGCAGGTGGAAAAGCGCGCGGTCATGGACTCGGCATATCGCGCCAAGGCGAGCGAAGTGCATCTGGTGGAACAGGCCATGGTGGCGGCGATTGGAGCGGGGCTGCCGATCACGGAGCCGAGCGGCAACATGGTGGTGGATATTGGCGGCGGCACCACCGACATTGCGGTGATTTCATTGAGCGGCATCGTTTACTCGCGCTCGGTGCGGATGGCGGGAAACCAGATGGACGAAGCCATCATGAATTATCTGAAGCGGAAATATAATCTGCTGATCGGTGAGCGCACAGCGGAGCAGATCAAGATGGAGATTGGGTCGGCGCACCAGCTCGATAAGCCGATGACCATGGAGATTAAAGGACGCAACCTGATCGAAGGCGTGCCGAAAACGATTACGGTGGACGATGGCGAGGTGCGCGAGTCACTCAGCGAATGTGTATCGACGATTATGAATGCGATCCGCGTGGCGCTGGAACGTACGCCGCCGGAGTTGTCGGCCGACATCAGCGATCGTGGGATTGTGCTGACTGGCGGCGGAGCGCTGCTCAAGAATCTGGACAAGCGCATCCGTGAGGAAACCGGATTGCCGGTGTCCATTGCCGACGATCCGTTGTGCAGCGTGGTGCTGGGAACGGGCAAGATGCTTTCAGATTTCAAGCTGCTGAGGAAAATTTCGATCGAGTAGAAACAGTATCTGGTACCCAGTACCTAGTACCGAGAAAAATAAAATCGCCGCTTTTGCTGGGTACTGGGTACTCGGTACTATCAACTGTTTTTATGGAATCCGTACTTGGCCGTTACCGCAATCTGACCATCCTGGTGGGAGTGTTGTTTCTACAGGCTTTGGGGCTGGCGGTGCAGGTGAAGCGCGGTGCGGAGGCGGGGAACACGCGGCTGATCCGCATCTGGGCGGTGGATACGATTACTCCCTTCGAGCGGGCGCTGGTGTGGGCGCAGAACGGCACCGGCGATCTCTGGCACAGCTACTTTTTCCTGCGCGGGGTGCGGGCCGAGAACCGCCAACTCAAAGAACAGATCGAGCGAATGCGGCTGGAGCAGGTGCGGCTTAGCGAAGACGCGGAGCAGGCGCACCGCTTGCAGCAGTTGCTGGCGTTTAAAGAACAGGTCATCGTCAAAACCGTGCCCGCGCAGGTGATTGGATCGAGCGGGACCGATCTTTCCCGCTCGATTTATATCGACAAGGGGTCGAACGGCGGCATTAAGCCGGACATGGCGGTGATTACGGCGGGCGGCATCGTAGGCAAGGTGTGGGTCGCATATCCTTCGACTTCCTTGGTGCTGCTGATCAACGACCAGACCAGCGGCGTGGGCGTGATGCTGGAGAAGTCGCGGTTGCAGGGCGTGCTGAAAGGAACTCCCGATGGGGCGGTGAATTTGGAACGGGTGATGAGCGACGAGAAAGTCGAGCCCGGCGAAGCTGTGCTGAGCAGCGGCGGCGACCAGATATTTCCCAAGGGGATGCCGGTAGGGACGGTGACCAAGGTGGGCCCGGGTCGGGAGATGTTTTTGAAGATCGAGGTGAAGCCGGCGGCCGATCTGAGCCGGCTGGAAGAAGTTCTGGTGGTGACGGAAAAGCAGGAAAGGAATGCCGTAGTGCAGAGTACAGGCAGAGTGCGCGCGGCGGATATTCTGGCGGCGCGGCTGCCTTCGGTTCCGGATAAGCCTGCGGCGCCCGCGCCAGCGGCTGGAACGACTGCGGGCGAAGCAACCGCTACGGCGGCCGGGCAGGTCGCGAAGGTTGGCACGAAGCCGCAAACTCCAGGCGCGAGTTCGGGCGGACCCGGGAGCACGAGTGCGGCGCGCGGTGTGCCGGGTGCGGGGCAGCCAGCGACGGGCGAGGTTCTAAAGAAGGTGGTTCAGAAGACCGCTTCTGGTGGGTCGGCGGCCAATGGCGGCTCCGGGAATGCGGCGGGCTCGACTCCGGCGAGTTTGCCGGCCAAGCCGGCCGCGGCGCGGCCTAAGCCAGCTACTGCAGACTCCACTCCACAACCAGCTGCCAGCGCCGACAATCCCCACTAGCGTGCCCATCACTTACACATCGGGAGAGCAGATCGAGGTTTACCGGTTCAGCATGCCGGTGACGGTGGGGGTGCCGTTCCTGGCGCTGTTCCTGCAGTCGTTTGTGCCGAGAATCTTTCCCGGGTTTGCAATCTACTTCGACCTGCCGTTGCTGGTAACGATTTTCTTTGCCATGGCGCGGCGGAACCCGATTTCAGGGCTGTTCACGGGAGCAGCGATTGGGCTGGCGCAGGACATGCTGGGGCCCTATCCGATCGGAATTTATGGGATCGCCAAGACCGTGGTCGGTTACCTGGCTTCGTCGCTGGGGGCGAAGCTGGATGTTGAAAACGCCGGGGCGCGGTTCCTGGTGACGCTGGGATTTTATCTGGTTCACGCCGCGGTGTATTTCACGGTGGCGCGGGGCATGGTGAATCTGACGCTGCATTGGAGTTGGAAGTACGGAATCCTGGCCGGGCTGGCGAACGCGGTTCTCGGCGTGGGGCTGTACTTTGTGCTGGACAAGTTCAAGCAGAGAACGTGAAGCCAGTTCTCAGTTCTCGGTTCTCAGTTCTCAGTAAAACCGCTTATGACCTACGTTACCTTTCGATTATCCGCATCGGTGCCCTCAAGAGCTAGAATTGGGATATAGCCCACTCAAGAATCGAGCTGCGAAGCGGATCGCGTAGCAACTGAGAACCGAGAACCGAGAACTGAGAACTGATGTTCGGCCGCGACGACAAAGTATCGGAATTCCGCCTGACGGCGGCGCAGTACGCGATCCTGGCCATCTTCCTGGTGCTGGCTTACGGACTGTGGAAGCTGCAGGTGATGGAGAGCGGCTATTACGCCACCGCGGCCGAAAAGAACCGCATTCGCAATGTTCCAATTCTCGCGCCTCGCGGCAAAATTCTGGACCGCGAAGGGCGCGTCATCGTCGACAACTATCCGTCCTTCTCGGCCTTGTTGCTGCGCGATTCTTCGCGCGATCTCAATGGCGATGCGGATTTGATTGCGCAGGGTTTGCATCTTGATCCCAACGAAGTGCGTACGCGCATCCGCCACTTCGCTTCCATGCCGCAATACCAGCCGATCTTTCTGAAAGAAGACATCACTCCCGACGAGTTGGCCTTCGTCGATGCGCATCGCAACGAATTGCCGGAACTGGATACGATCATGGCGCACCGGCGGCTGTATCCGCGCAACGGATTTCTGGCGCATCTGATCGGCTACGTCGGCGAAGTGACGGAGGACATGCTGAACCAGCCGCAGTTCGAACTTTATAACCCCGGAGATGTTGTTGGAGTTAGCGGCGTGGAGCGGCAGTACAACGACGCATTGATGGGAAAGAACGGAGCGCGGCGGGCGCTGGTCAACAGCCATGGACGGGAAGTTGGGCTGCTGGGGGAAACGGAAGCAATTCCGGGAAAACAGTTGAAGCTCACGATCGACATCGATCTGCAGATTGCGGCCGAGGAAGCGCTCGACGGGAAGAACGGCGCCATCGTTGCGATGGACCCGCGCACGGGAGAAATCCTGGCGATGGTGAGCCGGCCGACGTTCGATCCGAACGATTTTGCGGTGCGTGTTTCGCGCGATGAGTGGAACAAGCTGGTGACCGATCCGGACAAACCGCTGCTGAATAAAGCAATTCAGGCACAGCTGGCGCCGGGCTCGACGTTCAAGATCATCATGTCGGTTGCGGGCTGGCAGGAAGGGATTGCGCAGACGCTGCATGTGAACTGCACCGGCGGCGCGGAGTTCTACGGACGACGGTTCGGCTGCTGGGTGAAAAGTGGACACGGCCCGGTCACTCTGGAGAAAGCGATCTACCAGTCTTGCGACGTATTCTTTTATACCTTGGCGGAAAAGTTAGGCATCGAGCGCATTGCAAAATATGCTACCGCTCTCGGGCTGGGAGAGAAGACCGGCATTGACCTGCCGAACGAAGTGAGCGGCGTGATGCCGTCGGAAGAGTGGAAGATTAAGAATTTCAAACAGAAGTGGTTCGCGGGGGAAACAATTTCGGTGGGCATCGGGCAGGGCGCGGTGGCAATTACGCCGGTGCAATTGCTACGTGCCGTCGCGGCGATTTCCATGGGCGGAAAGATGGTTGTGCCGCACGTGGTCGACCCGCAGGAACTTCCCAGCGGATACGTCGAGACCAGCCACGTTACCGAAACCAAGAATATTCCGATTGATCCCAACGGGTGGACTTTCATTACGGACGCGATGTCGCGAGTGTTGCTGCCGGAAGGTACGGCGCCCTCGGCTCATATTCCTGGGATTGATATAGCCGGCAAGACGGGATCAGCGCAGATTGTCTCGCTGGCCACGCGCGCCAGGTTCAAGAATGCCGAAGATCTCGCGCAGAATGGATGGTTCGTGGGGTTCACGCCGCGGCGTAATCCGGATGTGATTGTGTGTGTGTTATTCGAAGGCGGTGAGCACGGGAAACTGGCGGCGCGCATCGCAACGCAGGTGTTGAAGGCCTATGTGGACAAGCAGCACCGTCTGCCCCAGAAGATGGTGGAGAAGCCGAAGGGTGATGGCAAGGTCGACATCGGCGCTTTGTGGACGGCGCCCGGCGGCGATGGCGATAAATTGGAAGGGGGGCGGTTTGTGATCGATCTGCCGAAGAAGCCGCTGGTGGCGGCGACGGCTGCGCCGGGGATGGTCAGTGCCCGGTAGCGAGTACCCAGTACCTAATACCTTGGGGAACCAATGATGGCGGTGAAAGAGAGTGCGCGGATGGAGGGTGATGCTCGGTACTCGGTACTGGGTACTCAGTATTCATGAGCCGCTACGTTTCATTTCGCGATTTTGACTGGCTGCTGCTGGTCTTTGTGCTCATGATCTGTGGGCTGGGCATCATGGAAATTCGCAGCGCGACGGTGCACACCAAGTTTGCCGGATCGCACGTGAAGCAGATCTATTGGGTTTTAGCGGGAGTGGGGATGATGTTTGCCATCAGTGCCGTGAACTACCAGGCGCTGCTCGATAGGATCCATTGGTTTTATATTGCGGCGGTCGCTTCGCTCATGGCTGTGCTGATCTTCGGGCAGAAGTATCTGGGAGCGCGGCGTTGGATCAAGATGCCGGGCGGCAACCACTTCCAGCCCTCCGAGTGGGTGAAGCTGATCCTGATTCTGGCGATGGCCAAGTATTTTGCCGATTTGCGGCATCGCGAACTCTCCTGGTCGGACTTTATTAAGGCCGGCGCCATTGTCGGCATTCCGATGCTGATGGTGCTGGCGCAGCCCGATCTCGGGACCGCACTGACTTATATTCCTATAGCCATCATGGGAGTTTTCCTGGGTGGAATGCAGTGGAGACAGGGGCTGTTGGTGGCTGTTCTGGCGGGAATCGCGGTAGGCGCGGTATTTTTTGTCCCCCGGGTTCACGTTCTCAAGACCTACCAGAAGCAGCGGCTGACCAGCTTTATCGATCCCGAACTTGATCCGCAGGGGACGGGGTACCAAGTTGAGCAATCCAAGATTGCGGTGGGTTCGGGAGGGCTGTGGGGCGGGAAAGGCTCGCAAACACACGGGGCTTTCCTGCCCGTCCCGCAAACGGATTTTATTTTTGCGGCATTTTCCGAGGAGCATGGATTCGTGGGCGCGCTGGGGGTTCTGCTGTTATACTTCATAGTGCTGATGCGTTTGACGCAGAACGCGCAAACAGCGCCCGACCGCGCTGGCACGTTCGTGGTGATGGGTGTGGTGGCTGTGCTTAGCTTCCATATCCTGGTCAACGTCGGCATGGTGGTCGGTTTTATGCCGGTCACCGGAATACCCTTGCCGCTGATGAGTTACGGTGGGTCTTCGGTTTTGTTCATGTTCCTGGCGCTGGGGATGGTAATGAATGTTCGAATGCGCCGGTTTGTGAATTAGCTGGGTTGACCAAGATTGGTTAACCAAGATTGGATGAACCAGGATTGGCTAGCCAGCTAACAGGTTCATGAGTCGTGAACCGGGAAGACGGCAGGGAGCAGTCGCTGCGCTGGCTAGGCGCAGCCCCAAAAAATATCGATCGCCCTCGCGTAAAGGGGGCATTTCACCGGCCAGTCGAGCAGTCGAGGGCCGGGCAGGATTGAAGCAATAAAGCTGCTGGCAGGGAAACGGCCCCCCGACCGGAAACGGTCTGAGAGTGCGGTCACAAACCCGGCAGACGAAAAGCGAACAGTGCAGAAGATACCCAAGCTTGTGCAGCGGACTCGGACAGGGAGAAACCTCCCCGGCCCCAGCCGTCCCCCATGCGGGGCCAGCATCGCGAAGCTCGATCCTCCCGTTTCCTTCCTTGCTTCGCCCCGGTGAAACCCGTCTATTCGGCGGGACCGGAGTGTCCATGAACAAAGAGTTATTTGTATCTTCCACGCCTCACGAAACCAAGGTGGGGCTGGTGGAAGACGATCTGCTCGCGGAAATCTACCTCGAGCGCGAAAATGAATACACATTAGCCGGGTCCATCTATAAGGGCCGCGTCACGCGCGTGCTGCCCGGCATGCAGTCTGCCTTCGTTGACATCGGCCTGGAGCGCGATGCCTTCCTCTACGTTTCCGACTTTATGGAGTTGGAAGAGCACGACGAAGATTTGACCGACGTGGTACCGGCGAATCGTGGGGTGCAGGATCTGCGGCCGCAAGCGGCGCCTGCCGAGAGCTCGTCTTCGGGAGCGCCATCCTCTGAGGAATTCGGCGCGGTTGAGCCGGAGGCCAAGTTCGAGGAAGAGGAACAGGCGGAAGGTCAACCTTCGATATCCGCCGAGGCCGTGCCGGCGCCCAGCGGTGGGGATTCTCAAGAACGCGAACGGGGAGGCTGGCGCGGACGGCGCCGCCGCCGTGGCGGACGCCGTGACGGCCGCAGCGAAGGCCGTGGCGAAGGCCGTAGCGAAGGAAGAGGCGACGGACGAAACGAAGGACGGGATCGCGTGGCGGAGCCGCAAGTAGCGCGGCCTGTGACAGAGAGTGTTGCGCCTCCAGCGCCTCGTCCCCAGGAGCCGCGCCGAACCCAGCAGTTTGGACCACCGGCGGGGTACCAGCCGATATTGCTTCCGGGAGAATCGATCTCCAAGTACCGGGGCCTGGTGCAGCCACAGGCGGTGCAGGAGCAGGGTTACCGGCAGGATCGAAGTTCCCAACCAGATCACGACCCGAATCCAGCACCAACTCCCGAACCGACCGCCGAGTCGGCCGCGCCGATTGCCGCCACCTTCCCGCAAGACGAACCGATCTTCGCCGAGACCTCGGTAGAACCTCTGCATGAACAACACCACGACGCGCAGCCTGTGCAGGAAGACCCAGCCGAGTCGGCTTCGACTTCGACATCCGTGGACTGGAATCGGGAATTTCACCGGCGCGATGCGGTGAGTGCCGGGGTTTCTGCTGCGCCTGACTCTGCGGCTGAAATCATCGAAGAGGTTGTCGAGGAAGAAGTTGTCGAAGAGGAAGACCGTATCGTCGCCGTCCCCGAGCATTCTGGCCGGGGTTTGGCTCCGGCTGTGCCGCAGGCTGCGGCGTTCGCCACGGCGGGCACGCTCGAAGAAGAGACCATCGACGAGGACGAAGTGGATACCGTGCGCTACGAAGAATCCTCCGACGAAGGCTACGACGAGTTTGAAGAGGAGACGCGAGCGGCTGGTCAACCTGGTTTGGAAACCGTGCAGCGCCAGCTTGCCGAAGTTCGCGCGACGGTGGAGGAGATCCACATGTCATCTTTAGCGGAGGCGGGCGTAGCGCCTGCGGAAGGCAGCGCACCCGAGGGCGAGGAAGACTCCGAGGAATTGGAACTGGAAGAAGCGCAAGCACAAGCCGAGGCTCTGCTTGATGCCGAAGCTGGTGGAACCGGCGCGGTCGATGTCCGAGCGGAGGTTCGCGCTCCCGCCGGAACGGCTGGTTACACCCAGCGTGCGCCTCGTCCGCGGCCCGGTTTCGACCGGCAGCGCGGCGGACGCCGCGGGGGTGGGCGGCGCTTCCCGCGCCGCGAGTCTCATGAAGTTCCGAAGATCAGTGACCTCTTGAAAGAGGGGCAGGAAATTTTGGTGCAGATTGCCAAGGAGCCCATCGGCAAGAAAGGCGCGCGCATCACCAGCCACATCGCGCTGCCGGGACGCTTCCTGGTCTATATGCCGACGGTGAACCACACCGGGGTTTCGCGCAAGATCGCGTCGGACGAGGAGCGGCAGCGGCTGAAGCGCATCGTGATGAGCGAGCGCGATAACGGCCAGGGCGGTTTCATCGTTCGCACGGCCGCGCAGAACGCCAGTGAAGACGAACTGCGCGCCGACATCCGTTTTCTGAAAGGTTTGTGGAACGACATCAAGAGCCGCGCCGAGGCTTCGAAACCTCCGGCGCTGATCTATCACGATCTCAACGTGGTCGAGCGTGTGCTGCGCGATCAGGTCACCAGCGATTTCTCTGTAATCTGGGTCGATACCGAACCGGAATACGAGCGCATTCTGCGCTTCTTCAACCGCTTCCAGCCCGGACTGGTGAAGCGCGTGAAGCTCTACACCAAAGAGACGCCGCTGTTCGAGCAGTTCGGCTTGAAAGAAGAGATGGACAAGGCGCTGAAGTCGAAAGTCTGGCTGAAGAGCGGCGGCTACATCGTCATCAACCAGACCGAGGCCTTGGTGGCCATCGACATCAACACCGGAAAATATGTCGGTAAAACTTCGCGCCTGGAAGATACCATCGTCAAAACCAACGTGGATGCGATCAAGGAGATCGTGCGCCAGATTCGCCTGCGCGATCTGGGCGGCATCATCATCATCGACTTCATCGATATGGATGAGCGCCGCAACCGCCAGCGCGTGATGCAGGCCCTCGAAGAAGAACTTCGCCATGACCGCGCGCCGTCAAAAGTTCTTCAGTTCAACGATTTCGGCCTGGTCGCCATTACACGCAAACGCGTGAAGCAATCGCTGGAACGCACCATCGGCGCGCCCTGTCCCTATTGCCAGTCGACCGGCTACGTAAAGTCGCTGACCACGGTCGCCAATGAGATTTACGTCGAGATGCGCAAGATGGCCAAGCATCTGGAGCAGGAAGACGTAATGCTGCGCGTGCATCCCGATGTTGCGAAAGAACTGAAAGCCAACAACGGCCGCCTGCTGAACGAGATGGAAGAGCTAACCAAGCGCACCATCATCGTAAAGAGCGATCCAGCGGTGCATCAGGAGCAGTTCGATATTAACTAGCTGTCAGCCGTCAGCTGTCAGCCATCAGTGCCCATGTGGGGACAGCCGCCCTCGGCTGTCCCGCCGGGCGAAGCCCGGCAGTTGCCTGCGCCACGGGAATCTTAGCTCCCCGCTTTGGAAGGGCACGGCTTCTGCCGTGCCGCAAAGAGCACCTCAACGTGGGGATCGCGCGAAGCGGCCATCAAAATGAATGTGACAACTGACAACATACGGTTTACAGTATAGTCAGATGGTGAGAAGCTTCAAGCATCGAGGCCTGAAGCGGCTCTTCGAACGTGACGACCGCAGCGGCATACGTCCTGATCTGGTGGATACGGTTCAGGAAGTTGACCGTGTTTGATGATGCAGCGGCGCCCCAGGACCTGAATCTCCTCGGGTATCGTCTGCATCCGCTCAAAGGCGGCCTGAAAGGGTTCTGGTCCGTGACGGTACGAGCCAACTGGCGCATCATTTTTCGTTTTGAAGAGACGGACGTCTTTGACGTTGAACTGATCGACTACCACTAGTCAGGAGAAACACTGTGCCCATGAAAAACCCCGCCCATCCCGGACGCATCGTCCGAAGTGCCTGCCTTGAGCCTTTGGGATTGTCGATTACGGAGGGTGCAAGAATTCTAGGTGTCACCCGGCAGACCCTGACCAAAATCGTCAACGGCAGGTCCGGCATTAGTGCAGAAATGGCGATTCGGCTAACCAAGGCGTTCGGCAGCACCGCAGAAACTTGGGTACGCATGCAGGCGAGTTACGATCTTGCGCAGGCCCGGAAAGCCGAGAGCAAAATTAAGGTCCGACGCCAGCACGTGCCACAAGAGTTGCACGCGTGAATTAAGGTCTTTCCAAGATGGCCAAGCATCTCGAACAAGAGGATGCAATGCTGCGCGGGTATCCCGATGTGGCGAGAGAATTGAAAGCCAACAACGGCCGCCTGCTGAACGAGATGGAAGAACTGACCAAGCGCACGATCATCGCGAAGAGCGATCCGGCGTTGCATCAGGAGCAGGTTCGATATTAACTAGCTGCCAGCTATCAGCTGTCAGCCACCAGTGCCCATGTGGGACAGCCGCCCTCGGCTGTTCGCCGGGCGAAGCCCGGCAGCCTGCCTGCGGCCCACGGCAGTCCTTTGCTCCCGCTTTGAAAGGGCGCGACTTCCAGCCGCGCCGCCAGAGCCATTAAACGCGATGCCTTCGGTTTCCGAAGGACGGTTCACCTCACCAAGCTTCACCAGACGGGCCACCCGTATGCGCTAACTTAAGCGGTCCGGGCTTGCAGTGCACTGCTGGCTTTTCAGCAGTCAGTTTCTCGACAGTCATACTCAATCTTTGGCCCGCCGTCCCCGGATGAGCTGCAGGTCCTGCCCTTGCCGGCAAGCGTGGGAAGACCGGCAGACGAGCAGAAAAATGCGGAGCCTTGGGACCGGCTCCGCCGGGATATTGGGTGAAAGTACACCCGCCAAGGACCAGGCTATTACGGCAGTGTGACGCTAGCGGAAAAGGGTGGTGACACCAGGCCGACAATCTGCGTGACCACCATGTCATTGTCTATGTTGGGGTCGCGATATACGCCAAGCTCGGCATATTTTCCCGCCGGCAAATTGGCAACCTGATTAAGATATCCATAAATCACGTTGCTGTCTCCGGATTTGATCTCCGTGCCCCGAGGGCCGCGATCAGCCCACACACATTCTCCGGGGCCGGGACTCTTCGCGCCAGCGCCCTCGCTTGCCCACTTGAATGGAGTGAGCGGGTTGGGCGCCGGACTGGTTTGGAGCGGGCCCTGACAATAAAGCGGGTAAGAGGGCTGGCGCGGCTCGATGTTGAAATAGGTCTCGTCGGTCGTCCCGAGTGCTACGAGGATATGCGTCCCGTCCTTGGTCCAGTCGGTCAGCACGGTGACTGCGGGATCGGTGCTGATGGTTTGTGACAGACTGTTTGTCTGCGTGGAAAAGGCGGAACCCGACATGGTGACTTTTGGAGTGAAGTCCGTGAATGCGGTGGACGGAGGGATCGCCTGAGGACTGTCGTTTTCGATGATGAATTCCGCAGTCGGACCTAGCGTGAAGCACTCGGGCGCGGTTGGGCTGACCGAGCAGAGCGGGTTCGCCTTGACCGACGCGCAGGGCGAGCCAGTCGGCGACGTGCAACTCAGAATCGCACCGGGGGGCGTCATGTCTTGGAGCAAGGCGCATCCATAGCCGCCATTGATATCCCGGGCGCCTGTTGCGTTGCAATACCAAGATTGAGCATAGAGCTCGTCGTTAGGGTTTGGGCTGAAGCCACCGCCACTGGTTTGGTTCGAGTCACCGCAGCAATATTCCTGGAAACTGTTGTAGGAGGCGGTGGTCGGGGTTGTCGACAGGAAGATGCCGTCCTGCATCAGGCCCACACGCCCGGTGCCCCCGCCAACGCCGACCCAAATCGATATCTCGGTGTCGGTAGTCTGGTCTCCGCCAGGGATCCCCGTGGGAACATTGAACGTAGCCTCGATGAAGTCGTACTCGGGAGAGCCGGTCAACATGCTGCCAACCCAGAGGTTGTCTGTGCTCGACGTCACGTTGTGCCGGTGCAGGAGGGGCCATTTGGCCTGCAGAAGCCGTCCGGGCTTGGACGCGGCGTCACGCCAGCGCGCGTACGCGGCGGCGTTCTTGGCCGGGTCCGGCCGAACTCCGTAGCCGGCCTCGATCAACTGGATCTCGGTGTAGCTGAACGGATCGCCTTTCAGCGCTGGCCGGTCCGTTCCTGGCTCCCTTGCCAGATCGAGCGGGCGCGACGCGAACGTATCGTCGGACGCGAGATCGACCGGATAGGACATGGATTTGCCCGCTGAGTCGGTACAATCCAGCGTAAGCCGCCGAGCCGCGTCGTCGGCCGTCGCCCGCACCGCATGAAAGCGGGCGTATCCATCCTCGCTGGTGAACACCGGGATCCCTGTTGTGGATGCACTCCCGGCGGGGTGCAACTTACATCGCAACCCCGGCAGGGCGCGAACGGATGCAGGTTCATAGCGCTTCGTCGCAGAAGATAGTTCTTGGGCGCACGTGTTTGGCACGCACAAAGTACCCAGGGACAGCACCAATGCTAAGGGAATTGCAAACCACCTGGACAAGCTATTGATCGCCTTTACGATTGGGTCACCCGGTAGCAAATAAACATGATTCAGCAAAATGATCAGCTTCTTGTTTTTCATGATTCCTCCTTACTGGATATGCACGTGTCTGTTGGAATGGTGAATAAAGCGCGGGTATCGTTTCATAATGGCGCCGAAGCCGCAGGCTTGATGGTGCAAGGAATCGAGCAGCGACTTACCCTGGTTTGGCTTGACGCCGACGAGTACGGTGCCGCCATCCACCGCATGGCACGGCTGGGAATCGTGGGCGGCGCCGTTTATGACGGCCTGGTCGCGGCGTGTGCACTCAAGGCGGGCGCGAACCACCTTTATACGTGGAATGTGCGCCACTTCGATCTGCTGGGCGCGGAGATAAGAAAGCTGGTAAAGATGCCGCCGACGGTTTAGATTTTCGCTTCGCAGCCGAGCGGCTGAATTGGCAAGCCAGAAACTGACCGCTGACTACTTTAGTAGGCTTGACGTAAGTCTCTCATCAGCCAAGAATGTAGGTTTCACTAGAGTTCTTTGACACTCCGCTCCACCCGCCTAACTCCTTACGGCTCAAGATTTTGTCCGTAACCCGTTGCGGCCCTTAGATTATTTTCGATTTTGCCGCTAAGGGCAATAATATCCTTGACTAATCATGATTAGTCTGCTACCATTACTACATTATGCAAGAACCCAAGACATTTCAAGAGGCAATTTTGTACTTCGCAGATCGCAACCGCTGCGTTGACTATCTTGCCCTTCGCCGCTGGAAAGACGGTGCGCCTGTGTGTCCTGCCTGCGGTCGCACCGATGCGAAGTTCCTAGAGAACCAAGCCCGTTGGCAATGCAAGGCTGTGCATCATCACCGCCAATTCTCCGTGAAGGTCGGAACGGTCATGGAGGATTCGGCCATTCCGCTTGAGAAGTGGCTGCCCGCGATCTGGGCAATCGTTAACGACAAGAACGGGATTAGCTCGTGGGAACTTCATCGCGCTTTGGGAGTGACACAGAAAAGCGCTTGGTTCATGCTGCATCGGATTCGCCTTGGTATGTCGCTACAGCGCAAGGGATTCGGTAGCGCAGCCCGTCCGAAGATGGGAGACGGCCCAAGGACAAGAAGGTTCGCTATGAAGCACGCGGCGGCGCTTACGGTAAAACCATCGTGCAAGGTTTGTTAGACCGCGATGCACGCGAGGTCAGGGCCAAAGTTGTGCCGGACGTGAAGCGCGAGACCCTGCAAAACGAAATTCTCAAGAACGTGAAATACGGTACGACGGTCTATACCGACGAAGCCGTTGCCTACGATCAAGGGATGCAATGGCGCTTCGTGCAAGAGATGGTGAATAAATCCGAGACCTACGTGCGGGGACAGGTTCACGTCAACGGCATGGAGAATTTTTGGAGTCTCCTCAAGCGGACGCTGAAAGGGACTTACGTTGCGGTCGAACCATACCACTTAGATCGTTACTTGGATGAACAGATTTTCCGCTACAACAATCGCGCCACAAAGGAGAACGCACTGACCGACGCAGACCGATTCAGTCTCGCGCTAACGCGGATCGCCAACAAGCGATTGACCTATGCGGAGTTGACTGGAAAGACTGCGGAGGGGGCCTCTACAACGCCAGAGCCGTTCTAACCCGCGTCGCCTGAAACGCGGTCGGAAACCGAATGCGAAGCGGACTGTTTCTTAGCCCGCTTTTTTCTTTCCTTCTCGCGCTTCTCTTTGTCCAAAGCCTTTTTGATTGCGGAGTGAGGGACGCGCATAAGACCATCCATCGCTTGCGTAAAAGTCTCGAATGGAGTGAGCGGCTTCGGCTTCATGCAAGTATCATACATTGTCATGTTCGACTTTTGCTTTGTCGTTCTCCATACGAGCACGCAACTCTTGCAGAATTTCTTTATTGAACGATTTCACGTGGATACCAAATGCGTCCATTTCGATTAAAGCCTGGAACGATTTTCGCTGCTTACGCGCTTCTAGCTTCGCCTCAGCTTCCTTGAAGGATTCAAACGCGACCAAATCAGCAGGCTGGAGTGGTACGCAGTCTTGCCAAGATAGGGGCGCAATTGTTGTGAAGGAATCTTTGTAGCGGAATCCCGAGCCGTTCATTTGCGTATTGAAGGCGCGCAGGATCGTAGGATCGTACTTCCCATCTCCGCCAGTACGGTCATGGAACAGTGTCACTTTGGCGGGAATGCCCTGTCCTAAGTTGTGCAAATCATCGCCAACGGTGTACATCACAAATCTTGGCAGCAATCCGTAAGCGGCTTTCAAACGATCCTCAGCCCACTCAGGAAAGACCTCGCACAAATCATCCAGTTCGATTGTGTAGGCGACTGCGTGCATTCCTTGGCTGCGCTTCACCACCCCGAACAAACCACGTACAAAAGCGTCCCGTTCATCTAATGACCAACCCTTGAAGTCACCGCGCCGTCCACTGCATTCCGAAGCGTGATAGCGGGAAATTAGCGGTCTCCCAGCCTTCACCAGTCGCCTGTTGACGGCGTCTATTTGGAGCTTCCAAGACCTTGCTAGTTCTGCCCATACCTTTCCTCTGGCTACGAGACAAGAGAACACGAAAAGATTTTGCTTCGCTCCATCGTAGCTTTCGTCCATGTAGCCAGTGAACAGCACAAATGTCCCCTTATCGAATCCCAAGGGATTGAACGGCTCCCAGAACTCCCTCAGGGGCAGGTATCTTGCTAACGGATTTTGTACGGGACATTTCCCGCTTTCCGGCACTCATAGTTTGACCGAATCACCTTGATTAGTCAAATATATTTATGCCCCGCTAAGTCGATGATTCCAATACCTGGGGGAAAGGGAGGGGTATACCCTAGTTACAAGAATGTAAATAGCTATGTCCCGAAGCGGGAGGGTACTAGAAGTACTAGCGGTGTCGCCGCCGCAGGCAAGAACCAAGGTCCCTCGCTTCGCTCGGGATGACAGTCGTATGGGATACGGCAACCGTGGAACATCTAACAGCCAGGATGTGCGAGGGCCTTCACCGCGAGGTCGGAACGCTCGCGCAGCTTCTGCACGGTTTCGAGAATAGCTTTGGCCGATGCGCCGGCATCGCTATTTTCGGCCACTTGGGCGACGCTTGCGGCCTCTTCGGCAGTAGTGCTGGCGATTTCGAGCAGGATTACGAGCGCATCCGCGTGCAATTTCCACAGCGAGGACATGCTCTGGCTGCGTTTGAGTTCTTCGAGTTCCGTGTTAACACGGGCCACGCAGGAAACCAGGCGGATCAGAGATCGAGCGACATCGGCGCGCAGGCTCTTCTCCTCCAGGAAGCCGGCATTGTAAGCCTCGGCCTGGGGCGTGGTGAGAGTCAGGTTGAAGAAGCGCATGGGAACGATCTGGCGGTACTTGGGATCGGCCACGCGGACGAAGACCCGGATCGATTCCTCGACGCGGCGCAGTTTGCTTTCTTCGGCGGAGAGTTGCTGGGCCGTGATGGCGGGCGGCTGGAAGGCCTGAGCCGCAACCGGGGCTTTCGCAGCGACAGCCCGCGCGGCCTTGGCAGCAGCCGCGGCTCCGCCGGAGGATTGAATCGCGTTCCCGGCGGTGGGCGCGAGCAACGACTTGCGGATGGGCGGCCGCCGGTCCAGTTCCTTTTTCAGGCGCGAAACACGGCGAAATTTTTCCAGCGCTCCGCTGTAATCGGCCTTGAGCATTTCTTTCTGCTCGATCGCGGCCACGTGCTCGACCGTGACTTCCACGCCGTCGACTGTGCTTAGGATGCTGCCGCCCATTTCGTCCAGGGCCTGGGCAAACTGTTTGATCTCAGCCAGGGCCTTGGTGAAGAGTTGATCGAAACGCGCGCCAAATGCGGCGTTGTGGGCAGCGACCGTGGCCAGCACGCCGGGATGATAGAACGAAGAATCCAACCAGCGCTTCAACTCACGCACTCGGGAAACGATCCCAGAGTCCATGAGCGAATTGAAATCGCGATAGCGGGCGATCTCTTCGCGCAAGGGATCGAAGTTTCGCAGCAATTGGACGTGTTCTTCCGGCAGCGAGGGCACGTCGGTATCGGCCAGAATTTCGATGAGTGCGATTTCAAACGGCGAAAGAGGCAGCGCACCGTCCAATCCGTAGCCCTGCTGTTGCCACTGGCCGGGGACGCGGGGATGGCGGTAAAGAAAAGTTGAAATGAGATCGGTCTTGTCGCGGTTGATTTCGCTGGGCTCGCGACGCCGCACAAAGTAGCGTAGCAGGGCCTCGGCGACTTCGGAATCCGTCTCTGGAGTGAGCGCCTGCCGCAGCATCGCGGGCGTGATTGCCATATCCAGCACGTGCAGCCAGCGATACATCCGGGAAAGCGTTTCGGGGAGATCGCGATCGGCATGGCGCAACGCCGACTCATCGAGGCCGCCCGGGATCGGGACTTCACCGCCGAGCAGGTCTCGCAGCAACTTCAAGTAAAACCCCTGGACTGTCGCCAGGATTGCCAACTCAAATTTCAGATCCTCGGCCAAGAAACGCTCCCGCGCGAGATTCTCCCCCGCGATGGGGGAATTCTTTAACTACCGTTCAAGTAAAGACGAAAGTCACCACTGTCGCAAGTTACTACCGGAGCGACACCGTGTATGAATTAGGCCGATGCTAACGCGGAAGGGCATGGACTTCCGCGGAGGCTGAGAATCTCCCGCAGCAGCTATTTTGTTCTTTCGTGGGTCGCGTATCGGCGCGGCTGAAGCGGCGTCTTTTCAAAACCGAGAAAGCTTGTTAAAAGACCGGCCCGTTTGCCGGCGAGACGCCGGCGCTACTTTTTCAGGCACTTTACAATCTCTCGCGCCGCATTCGCGCCCGAGCCTCCGGTTAAGCCTGCGCCCGGATGTGTGCCGCTGCCGCAAAGATATAAATTGTCAATCGGCGTCTTGTAGCGGGCCCAGTCTAGCAGCGGGCGCATGGTGAAAAACTGGTCAAGGGCTAGATCACCGTGGAAGATTTGGCCGCCAGTTAATCCGTAGGTTTCCTCGAGATCAAGCGGCGTGATGATCTGGTGGGTCAGGATCATCTCGGGCAAGTTTGGCGCGTATTGCGCGAGTGTCTGCACCACAGTCTGGCCAAGGGCTTTGCGCTGGTCGTCCCAATTGCCTTTCAGCTTGTAGGGGGCATACTGCATGTAGATCGACATCACGTGCTTGCCGTCGGGCGCGAGCGTAGGATCGGTCAACGATGGAATCGTAGCTTCGAGATAGGGCTGGCGCGAGAAGTTGCCGTATTTGGATTCGTCGAAGGCGCGCTCCAGGTAGTCGATCTCGGGGCCGATGTGAATGCGTCCCTTAAGCGCGGCGCCGTCTCCGTTTTTAAGCGCAGTGAAGGTCGGCAAGCCAGAGAGCGCCAGGTTCACCTTCGCGACCGTGCCGTTGCCGCGATAGTGCTGTAATTTCTGCACGAAGTCGGGTGAGAGATGCGTGGGGTCGGTGAGTTTGAGCAGCGTGCGTTTGGGGTCGGCGTTGGAGATGACGGCTTTGGCGCTGATTTCCTCGCCGGTAGCGAGCAGAACTCCGGTGGCTGCACCGTCTTTGACGCGAATCTCGATGACCTCGGATGCGGTGCGAATCTCGACGCCAGCCGCCTGCGCAGCGGATGCCATGGCTTGGGTCAGCACGCCCATTCCACCGGCGGCGAAGAACGCCGATCCGGCGGGATGAGAATCTCCGGCGGCGCGAATCAGCAATTGCAAACTACTGCCTGCCGACCATGGGCCGAGAAAAGTTCCGAAGATTCCGCGAGCGGCAATGACTGCGCGTAATAATTCGGTCTCGAAATATTCCGCGACCAGGTCGGCTA
>Ga0302326_10001236_pt1 | contig 65966 bp, 51 predicted proteins | sample Palsa_T0_3_FD_202264 | JGI IMG/M metagenome (GOLD analysis project Ga0302326, IMG submission 202264) | Peat permafrost microbial communities from Stordalen Mire near Abisko, Sweden - Palsa_T0_3 | ecosystem: Environmental > Terrestrial > Soil > Palsa > Peat permafrost | place: Sweden: Abisko...
GCGTCCTTGCCTGCCCGCACATCAGCGCGGCAGCGCCCGGCGCAGCCGGGCTCCACCCGGGGACAACGGATCAGCTGCCCGAAATTTTCACGCCGCAACGGCGTCACCCAGGCACACCGACGACTGTATCTGCAGCGGAGTCCCAGCGACGTCATTGACGCGTCCGGGCAGCGGCTTGGCTTGGCGCAGCGCGTCAGGGCAGTGCGCCGGGCGAGTCGCGCACCTGTGGCAGCAGCACTGAGGTCAGCGCGCTCGGCACAGGGAATATCGACTTCACCGTGCCGCCGACGGTGAGCACCCGTCCGGCGTAGACCGGACCCGATCCCGCGAGCGGGGTGATGACGACGGCGAACGGCGACCCCGCGGCCAGCCCGGCTGGCGTGCGGATCCGCACCACGGCCGTGTGCATAGCGGCGATGGTGACTACCCGCGGGACCTGGCCGGCCGCATCAGGCTGATGCCCGCCGGCGGCACCCTCCTCGGTGATCTGGACCCGGGCCGCGGTGCGCGGGGCGGACAGGATCAGGGTGGAGGCGTCGCCGGAGCCGCTGACGTTGTCGGCGATGACGCCCTGTTCCTCGACGGGGGCTGCCGCGGCGGTGTAAGCGCCCGGCGCTCCCCGCGGGCCGCCGGGCACTTCCACTGCTGCCGTGATGGGCACGTTCGAGGTGAGCTGGAGCGCCGCGGCGACCCCGGAGAGCGATGGGAGCGGCACCGCGACGGCCGAGCCGCCGGGAAGCTCGAGCCCGTTACCGCCGGTCGGGTGGTAGGAGCCCTTGGCGGTCACCGCGGTGAGCTTGACATGCGCGTTGCCGGCACCAGGAACGGCGACGTACAGCTCCCTGCTGCCCGCCGAGGCCGGCAGGCCGGGAATGACGAGACGGCGGGCGGGCGGCTGAGCCGAAGGCAGCCACCCGCCCGGCTCGCCCGCGCTCCTGCTCTCCCTGAGCGCGGCGACAAGCCGCCCGACGCTCGTGCGCACGTGCAGCGCCACCACCCGGGAGCCGTGCACGAGGCTGGCCAGGGACTGGACGAGCAGGCCATGGGCGGGAACGTCGATCCCGGCGTCGGTGCTCTCGAGCAGCGGCCCGGTATCGGTGTAGATATCGACTTCCGCGTCGGCTGGCTGGCTGTCGGTGTTCATCAGGTACAGCTGCATGCTGGTGACCGCGTGCTCTCCGTCGCCGACGAACCAGATGTCGGTGCCAGGGCCGTCGCAGAGCGCGGTCGGCAGTCCGCCAGGACCCGTCTGCTCCACCTCAAGCGCCCGGGCCATCGATCCGGTGGCCCGGACCACGACGCCGCCCCGCGATGGGCCAGCGATGACCTTGCCGCCGGCCGCCTGCTGGCCGCGCGGCGAGCGGCCGGACGCCGCAGGCGCCACCGGGATCTTCGCCCGCGTCAGCACGCCCGGCTCGGCGCGGGTGATCAGCGGGCTGCCTGGGCTGGTGCTGCCCGCCGCCGACAGCCGGGTCACCACCGCGGCACCCCCGACCGCCAGCCCGGACCGCACGGCGCCTGGCGCGGCCGCGATCAGCGCGACGCCTTCGCCGCCAGGGCTGCCCGGCGAGGGACAGGCTCGGACGGCGGCGGTGACCGGCGCCACGCGCGGCGACGCTGACTGGCTGCTGGCCGCCAGGGCGACCGGGTGGCTCAGCCAGGCGAGCCCGTACTGGGCGCCCAGAGCAGCGATCACCAGCACTGCGAGCGCGAACTTACTCGCGAGCAGCCGCCTCACCACTGGTCATCCCAGGAGTCCTCGCTGGGCATGGGCCACCGGGAGACCTCATCGCCGGCTTGCGCGGGCTCCCAGACCGGGCCTGATCCGCCGCCTGATGACGGCGGATCCAGCCGGTCACCGCCTGGCCGAGCCGGATCCAGCGGGTTACCGGCTGGCCGAGCCGGATCCAGCGGGCCGCCGGCCGATGACGGCGGATCCAGCCGGTCACCGCCCGATAGCCAGGCTGGACCCGGGCCCGCCAGGCGGGCGGGCGGCTGGATGCCCGGCGCGGACGGCGCCGGCCGGCCGGCGGGCAGCGGCGGGGGGGTCAGCTGCCTCGCGGGCGGCTGGCTCCCTGGCCTGGCCGCCGGCTCGCCGACATGCCACGCCGGATGCGGGCTGGCCGGCCAGGAGTCGGCTGGTCCGGCAGCACCGCCGGCGTGAGCCCAGCCTGCGGACTGCCCGCTCCGGGTGGCGGCGGCCGCGTCCCGGGCGGCCGCGCCCCGGGCAGCGGCGTCCTGCGCGGGCGCGTCCTGAGCGGGCGCGTCCTGAGCGGCGGCATCCCAGGCAACGGCGGCCCAGGGAGCGCCATCCCGGGCGCCCGCGTCCGCGGCGCTGTCCGGGGCTGCACCCCAGACGGCGGCGCCCCAGGGAGCGCCATCCCGGACGCCCGCGTCCCCGGCGGCGCTACGGGCGGTGCTATGCGGGGCAGCATCCCAGCGGGCGTCCCTGACGGCCCCGTCACCGGCAGCCCCCGCACCGGCAGCCCCCGCACCGGCAGCCGCGTTCCTGGCGGCCGCATCGCCGGGAGCCGAATCCGCGATGCCAGCGTCCTGGCTCGCCTCGTCCTGCGGCGCGGGCGCCGCGCGACGGGACCTGCGCGGCCGCGGCACGCTTTCCCTGTCGCGCTCGGGCCGGCGGCCAGAGCGTCCGGCTCGGCCCCTGGCCCGGCCGCGCGCGCGCACGGCCGGGCCAGCCCGGTGACCTCGCGGCCGCAGGGTCTCCGGGGCGGCTGGCCGGCTGGGCTCGGCCTGCTCCACGTCGTCATCGGAGCTTGCGGCGGCCGGCGGCACCGCTGCCTGGCCGACGCCGGGCAGCGCGAGCACCGCGACGGCGACGAACGCGACGAGCTCCAGAAGCAGCGCGGCACTATGGCCGGTGTCGTCGTAGCCGATGCTGAGCAGGCCACCGCCCGCGGGCAGCCGGAATGCCTGCGCCCAGCCGCCAGCAGGCGACCGGACAGCGGTCAGCGGATGGCCATTGAGCGTGGCGTGCCAGTGGCCGGCCGGCTCGGCAAGCTCAAGTGTCCCGCCCGCGGCCGGCACGGCGGCGCCGGTGACGCTGATCGCCCCCGATGGCAGCGGGACGATCTTCCCGCCGGCCTCGACGACGCGGACGCGGGCCGGGAAGTCCACCAGCCGCCACAGGTCGAAGGAGGACGTCGCGCTCACCGGCCGCAGCCCGGTCACTCCGTCGAGCAGCCGGGACAGCGCTGAGTTGACCGGCCCCGGCATCAGCACGAATCCGATGTCGAACTGGGCGAGCGCCTGACCCTGATCCGCGGCTTCCCCGCCATTCGGCGCGACAAGGTTCGCGACCGCGCGGCCCAGGGCACGCTGAGCCGCCGGATCGGCGGTCAGGTCCGGGTAGCCGAGAGAAGCGCCGGACCCGCGAAGCACGGCGTAGCTCACGTGGCCGGGCTCGACGCGGAGCACCAGCGTGCGCAGCCGCAGGCCGTTGTCCGATGACACGGACACAAGCTCGGGCACCAGGTTCCCGCGCACCTCGGCGATGGGCCCCCGGATCCCGCTGATGACCCACGACGCGGCCGCCAGGGCCGGAGCCGAGCAGGCGACCAGAGCGATCAGGATCACTCCGAGACCCCGGATGCTGCGCACGCCGCGATCGCCCGCCGGCCCCGACGTGAGCAGGCGGGGAATGGCGTCGCCTGCGGTCGCCGCGGCCAGCAGCAGGCCGACGGCGACGACGGCGAGGGCGACCCCCGGCCAGGCCGGGACGCTCGGGCCGCCGGCCGGCGGCGTGACCGTGACGCGGCTGACCGCGATGGCGATCAGCAGGCCGACAAGCGCGACGCCCCAGCCGGCCGTGATGAGCCCGCGGCGCCTGCTGAGCAGCAGCGCGGCGAGCGCGGCGACGGCGAGGCCGGCGGTGACACCGTAGGGCGGCATGCCCGGGCCGCCGGGGCTGAGCAGCATCAGTGACCGCGCGGGCAGATCGGAGCTGGCCAGCCCGGTCCCCTGGACGCCGGCCTCGAGCAGGAGCAGGGACGGATGGGTGGCCACCTGGACGGTCCACGGCATCAGCAGCACGGGCGGCACCAGCACCGCGATCCCCAGGTTCACCGCCTGGCGCCGGCGGGCGGAGCCGAGGGTGAGGGCGGCGAGGCCCGCCGCGATCAGCGCGATCACCCATACCAGCGGGACGAAGGCGGCGGCCACCGCGACGCCCAGGCCCGTTGCCCAGGCCGCGCGGCGAGCCCGGCGCGGAGGCTGGGTGAACATCCGCGCCGCCAGCACCGCGATCAGCGGAAGCAGCACGAATACGGCTGCGGTGCCGATCCGGCCGGCCGCGATGGATCCGGTGGCCACCGGCAGCAGCGCGTAGGCGGCGGCTGCCCAGACCCTGGCGGGCGCGAAACGCGTGATCCGGCGGGTGGCGAGGTAGGCGGTGATGCCCGCAAGCGGCACGCAGCCCAGCAGGATCACGTCCACGGCGAGCCACGGCTTGCCGCCCGTGATCGTGGCGAGCGCCGCGATGACCGCCAGGTACGCGGGAGCGCTGGTTGCCGAGCCGATTCCGCTTGGATGGAAGCCCTGCAGATACTCGTGCCATAGCCCGCTGGCCCCGCCCGCCGCGGGTACCAGCGCGCCGCCGCCCAGGATGCGGGCACCGAGCAGCGAGCGCTCGGCCACCAGCGTGACCACGGTCAGGCCGATGAACAGCAACACCCCGGGATTCGTCAGGACCCGCTGGACCAGCCCGTCGTCGACGAGCATCGAGTCGTCCTCGGCCGGGTCTTCCGACGCGTGATGGCTGCCGGCCGTGTCGAGCTGGGTCGACCGCGACATGGCGTTCGCGGCGAACTCGGCGAGCCGGCGCGCCGAGTGGCCCGGCGGGAGGTCGGCCCGCAGCCGGGCGTAGGCGCCGCGGCGCCCGCGTGACCTGCGCCGCCGCGCGGCGCGCAGGCGCAGCGGATGCCCGAGCACGGAGCAGCAGGCGGCCAGCTCATCCAGCGCGGCTGCCAGCCTTTTCGCGGCCAGGAAGAACATCACCCGGAGAACGGACACGGTGACGTTACCTGCCAGCGAGGCCAGCATGGGCACCGCTGGCAGGTTCGCCATCAGCGTGAGCAGCGCGTTGCGCCGGTCGAGGCGATGCGGGCGGCGGGATACGGACACGATCCGCCGGTGCCGCGCCGATGCCTCCACGTGGTACGCGACAGCGCCGGTGACGACCCGGACGCGATAGCCGGCTGCATGCACCCGCCAGCAGAAGTCGATGTCTTCCCTGAACAGCGTCATGCCGGTGTCGAAGCCGCCGACCTCATCCCACACATCGCGGCGGACCAGCATCCCCGCGCTGCCGACCGCGAGCGAGTCGCGGTCGCCGTCGTGCTGCCCCTGGTCGGCCTCGCGCGGCTCAATGCCGGTGATGCGGCGGCCGGCCGAGTCGATGGTCACCCCGGCCTCAAGGATGACGTCGCGGTCGGCCCAGTCCATCACCTTGGGGCCAAGGACGGCCGCGGCCCTGATCTCCGTGGCGCCCCGGAGCAGCTGCTCAAGCGCGTCAGGCGCCGGCTCGCTGTCGTCGTGCAGCAGCCATATCCATTCCACCCGCCCGCCATCCGCCACGCCGGGCGGCCCGGGCACCGGAGTGCTCGCCGCCGGGTGCTGCAGCGCGCGCGCTACCGCAGCGGCGTAGCCGGTACCGCGGTCCATTCCGAACACGACCGCCTGGCCGAGCTGGCCCGCCAGGACGGCGCCGCTCCGGTCCCGGCTGCCGGTGTCGACGGCGACGACGCGCTGAACCGGCCTGGTCTGGCCGAGCAGGGCACCGATGACAGGCGGCAGCCAGGCGGCGCCGTCGTGCGCCACGATGACCGCTGTGACGACGTGCTGGGGATACGTATCGTTCGGCGACAAGGGCGTCCGGTTGCTCCTCAGAGGGCCCGCCTGCGGGGCCGGCGCGCGCTTCGCCGGCGCCGTTCTCGCAGGCCGGGCTACCCGGAGCACAATACGCGAACCGGCGATCGGGTGACGGCCAGACGCAACGCTTCGCGGTGCCCTCAGTTACCGCCAGCGGCCCCAGGCCGCGGGGCCGCGGCTCTGCCGTCCTGGCTGCGCCGTTCCGCCAATACTGCCTCGCCCGTACCGTCTGACCTGCGCCTTCCCTGCCGCCTCGGCTATACCGCCTCGCGCTTGAGCCTGCGGCGCTCCCGCTCGGACAGCCCGCCCCAGATGCCGAACCTCTCATCGTGCTCAAGGGCGTATTCGAGGCACTCGGCGCGGACGTCGCAGCTCCGGCACACCCGCTTCGCCTCGCGGGTGGAACCGCCTTTCTCGGGGAAGAATGCCTCTGGATCGGTCTGCGCGCAGAGGGCCTGATCCTGCCAGCCCAGTTCCCCGGCATCATCCTCGCCCATGCCGAAAGCGTCGTGCACGAGCGAGACGATGACGTCAGCCACAGCGCACCTCCACCTCTCCCAGATCCGCGTCGGCTCACGCCCGGTTCCGGCGACGCGAGAATTACATACCTGAAATTACACCCGCGTGTCTTGCCGTACGTCAAGAGCGATACGTGATAATGGCCGACGGGATGGCCGCTGATGACGGGAAAGTCCGCGGCGAAATCCTGGGGATCCCAGCCTCGCGGGACGGTCCGCGCGTCCCGGCCGGGCCCCGGCCTGCGAGAATTGGCCCATGCGGATAACCGTGCTGGCCGGCGGCGTGGGTGCCGCGCGCTTCCTTCGCGGGCTGAAGGCCGCCGCGCCCCGGGCCCAGATCACCGTGATCGGCAACACGGGCGATGACATCAGCCTGTTCGGGCTGCACGTGAGCCCGGACCTCGACACCGTCATGTACACGCTCGGCGGCGGCATCAGCGAGGAGCAGGGGTGGGGCCGGGATCAGGAGACCTTCACCGTGCTGGCCGAGCTCGCCGCCTACGGCGCCGGGCCAGACTGGTTCAGCCTCGGCGACCGGGACATCGCTACCCACATCGCACGGACGAAAATGCTGAACGAGGGCCTGCCGCTCAGTGCCGTGACCAGGCAGCTGTGCGAGCGGTGGCAGCCTGGCGTGACCCTGCTGCCGATGTCGGACGACCGGGTCGAGACCCGCGTGGTGATCGATGACGACCAGGGCAGGCGCACCGCGCACTTCCAGGAGTGGTGGGTCCGGCTGCACGCCGCGGTGCCCGCCGCCGAGATAACCGCCGCCGGCGCGACGGCCGCGCGGCCGGGCCCGGGGGTGCTCGATGCGATCGCGGCCGCGGACTTCGTCCTGCTGCCGCCATCAAACCCGGTGGTGAGCGTCGGCATCATCCTCGCGATTCCCGGTATCGCCGAGGCGGTCAGCGCCAGGACCGTGGTCGGCGTCTCGCCGATCATCGGCGGCGCGCCGGTGCGCGGCATGGCCGACGCCTGCCTGGCCGCCATCGGGGTGCAGACAAGCGCCGCGGCGGTCGCGGCGCACTACGGGGCCGGCCTGCTGGACGGCTGGCTGGTGGACGAGCAGGACAAGTCCGCCGCGGACGCCCCCGAGCTCACCGGGATCGCCGTCCGGGCGCTGCCGCTCTACATGACCGACCTGACCGCGTCGGCGGAGATTGCCCGCGCCGCGATCGAGCTGGCCGGGGAGCTGAGCCGGTGAGCGGCACCGGCGAGCACGGGAGCGGCACGGCCGGGCCGGTGAGCAGCGTTACCGTCACCCCGGTGACCGGGCTGCCGGAGATCGCGGCCGGCGACGACCTCGCCGCAATGATCGGCGGCGCGGTGCCAGGGCTGGACGATGGCGACATCGTCGTCATCACCTCGAAAATCATCAGCAAGGCCGAGGGCCGGGTAATCCAGGCTGACCGGGAGCAGGCGATCGACGCGGAGACCGTCCGGGTCGTCGCCCGGCGCGGCCCGACCACGATCGCCCAGACCAGGCACGGGCTTGTGCTGGCGGCGGCCGGCGTGGACGCCTCCAACACCGCGCCCGGCACCGTGGTGCTGCTGCCGGAGGATCCTGACGGCTCGGCTCGCCGGCTGCGCAAGGGCCTGCGGGCCCGGCGGGGCGCCAGCGTCGGCGTGATCATCACCGACACGATGGGGCGGCCGTGGCGGACCGGCCAGACGGACACCGCGATCGGCGCGGCCGGGCTCGTGCCGCTGCGCGATCACCGCGGCCAGGCCGATACCTTCGGCAATCCGCTGGAGGTGACCGTGGCGGCCGTGGCCGACGAGATCGCCGGGGCCGCGGATCTGGTCAAGGGAAAGACCCGGCAGCTGCCGGTCGCCATCGTGCGCGGGCTGGCTGATCTTGTCACCGACGCCGACGGGCCAGGCGCGGCGGCGCTGATCCGCCCCGCCGCGGAGGACATGTTCCGGCTGGGCGCCGCCGACGTGCTGTCCGCCCGCCGGACCGTCCGCGAGTTCACCGGCGCCCCGGTCAGCCCGGAGGCGGTCCGGCGCGCGGTCGAGGCGGCGCTGACGGCACCGGCACCGCATCACAGCGAGCCGTGGCGCTTCGCGATCGTGGCGTCCGCGCGGGCCAGGACCGCGCTGCTCGACGACATGCTCGGCGCCTGGACCGCCGACCTGCGCGGCGACGGGTTCAGCCCGGAGCAGATCGCCAGGCGGGTGCGCCGCGGTGAGCCGCTGCGCCGGGCACCGCTGATCATCGTGCCCTGCCTCGTCACCGAGGCCGCGCACGCCTACCCGGACGCCCGCCGGGCCGCGGCCGAGCGTGCCATGTTCGTCGTCGCGATGGGCGCCGCCGTGCAAAACCTGCTGGTCGCCCTGGCCGTGGAGGGACTCGGCTCGTGCTGGGTATCCAGCACGCTGTTCTGCCAGCCGCGGGCCGCGGCCTCGCTCGGCCTGCCCGCGGGCTGGGAGCCAATGGGAGCCGTCGGCGTCGGTCACCCCGCTGGCGCGCCCCCGGCGCGCGCGCCCCGTGATCCTGAGCAGTTTCTGCTGACATTGTGAGGAACGGCCGCGTTACGGCGCACGGGGGGCATCCGGCCGATCATGGCTGCCGGGACATCGGGCACCAGGCGGAAGCCGGCGGATCGGAGTCGACGAGCGCGGCCAGCCGCCCAGCGTCGATGACGAGCACGCGCGAGCGCGTCGTCAGCTGAATGGTCATACCCGATGGAGGCCGTGGCCGCCCGCCCTGGTCCACCAGGCCGACGAACGCTCCGGCGCCCAGTTCGCCGAGCCGGTCTCCGGCCACCTCCACGGTGGCCGTGCCTTCGATCAGCACGAAACACCGCTGGCCGGGGCTTGCCTCATCCGCCAGCCGGATCCCGGCAGGCAATATCGCCTCATCGCCGGCCAGATCCAGCCACGCCCATGAGATGAGTCCCGGCGGCAACCCCGGCAGCCTAGAGTTCATGGTGCTGTTCTGCACCAAATAGATTACAAGATGTTGACAAGGCACCCTGGCCGCGTTGTCGCAGCGCCGGCATCGGGTGTCTCGCTCATGGCTTGCCGCCATGATCCGCTTGCGCTGGGCCAGTTCAGCATGTGAGGCAGTGGCCGCCGTGAAGTTCCGCATACTCGGTTCGATCGAAGCCGAAGATAACGGATTGACACTCGATCTTGGCGGGCTGCGCGAACGAGCGCTGCTGGCCATGTTCCTGCTGTCGGCGAACCGGGTCGTTTCCCTCGACCGGCTCGTCGAGGACCTGTGGTCGGGCAGCCCGCCACCGCACAGCATGGCCACCCTGCGGGTCTATGTTTCCAGGCTCCGCCGGGTCCTTGGCGCCCGCGCCGGCGTCCTGCTGACCCAGGCGTCCGGTTACCAGCTCAACGTCGAGGGCGACCAGCTGGATGCGGTCCGCTTCGAGCGCCTGGCCAGGGCGGCCGAGGCGGAGATGGCCGCGGGCCGGGCCGACGCCGCCGCCGTGACCCTGCGCGAGGCGCTTGACCTGTGGCGCGGTCCGGCCCTGTCGGATGTGGCCGAGATGGCCTTCGCGCAGGCGGATGCCTGGCGCCTGGAAGAAGCCAGGCTGACGGCGCTGGAGAACCGGATCGATGCTGACCTGATCTGCGGTCGGCACGCCGGCCTGGTCGCGGAACTGGATGGCCTGGCCGCCCGTCATCCACTGCGCGAACGGCTCACCGGGCAGCGGATCCTGGCTCTGTACCGGTGCGGCCGCCAGGCAGAGGCACTGAGCGCCTACGGAGACCTCAGGGCCAGGCTCGCGGAAGATCTCGGCATCGATCCGAGCCCGGATCTGCGGCGCCTGCAGGAACGGATCCTGCGGCAGGATCCTGACCTTGACCGGCATCTGGCCGAGGCCAGGGACGGCGGAGATGCCGCCCGTGTGGTGGCACCTGCGGGCGGCGCCAGTGCGAAACCGCCAGCGGCCAGCGCCGGCGATGACAGCGCGGCGTCCCGCCAGCCGGACGCCGCACCCGTGCCGCGACTGCCGACGGAGACCACGTCATTTGTTGGCAGGGAAGCCGAGCTGGGCACGATCGATGAACTGCTTCGCCTGTCCAGGATGCTCACCCTGACGGGGCCAGGCGGATCCGGCAAGAGCCGCCTCGCCCTCAGGTCAGCCGCGCTGGCATCCGGGCGATACGCCGATGGGGTGTGGCTGGTCGAACTGGCGCCGATCAGCCGGCCGGATCTGGTCGTTCCCACGCTCGCGCTGGTCCTGTCGGCCAGAGAGGAACCTGGCCGGACCCTGCTGGCCGGCATCACCGCCCGGTTGCGTGACGCCGAGGCGCTGCTAATCGTGGACAACTGCGAGCACATTATCGATGCGGCCGCTGACATGATCGCGACGCTGCTGCGCAGTTGCCCCCGGCTTCGGATCCTGGCGACCAGCCAGACCAGGCTCGGCGTGCCGGGAGAGGCGAGCTGGCCTGTCCCCCCGCTGACGGTGCCGGGGGCGGACGCGGCGGATCCGCAGGCCGCGGCCAAGGCGGAGTCGGTCAGGCTGTTCTGCGACCGCGCCGCGCTGGCCCGGCCTGGCTTCAGCCTGACCGCGGACAACGCCGCAGCGGTCGGCGACATCTGCCGCCAGCTGGATGGCATCCCGCTCGCCATTGAGCTCGCGGCGGCCCGGGTCAGCGCGCTGACGCCGGAGCAGCTGTCCGCCCGGCTCGGTGACCGGTTCAGGCTGCTGACCGGCGGCAGCCGGGTCGGCCTGCCGCGACACCGGACACTCGAGGCGGCCATCGAGTGGAGCCACGACCTGCTCAGTGAGACTGAGCAGGTGTGCTTCCGCCGGATGGCCGTCTTCGCCGGCGGGTGCACCATAGACGCGGCCGAGGCGGTCTGCCCGGATCAGGCGCTGCCGCTCGACGTGATATTCGAGACCGTTACCGCTCTCATCGACCGGTCCCTGCTGACGACCGAGGAGCGGTTCGGCAGCATGCGCTACGGCATGCTCGAATCGATCCGCCAGTACGCGCATCGCCGGCTGGCAGCGGCCGGAGAAGCCACCGGGCTGCGCGGGCGTCATCTGGCCTGGCTGCTGGACTTCGCCGGGGAGGCTGATCTGGCCGGGCCGGACCAGGCCGCCTGGCTGGACATGCTGGAAGCCGAGCTTGACAACTTCCAGGCCGGCCTGGACTGGTGCCTCGCGCCGGGCAGCAGCCCGGCGTGCGACCCTGCCCTGGCGCTGCGGCTGGCGGGCGCCCTGGCTCCGTTCTGGCTGGTGCGCGGCCCGGTCGCGGCCGGCCGCGGCGTACTCGACGCGGCGCTGGCCGCGGCCGGACCCGGCGCGGACAGGCGGCTGCGCGCCATCGCGCTCGACGGAGCGGGGCGGCTCGCCTCCGTGCAGGCGGACCAGGATGCCCAGCGGGCCTACCAGCAGGAGAGCCTGGCGATCTGGCGGGAGCTCGGCGACGATGTCCAGGTCGCCAGCTGCCTCGGCGATCTTGGATCGGTGGCGCACATCCGGGGCGAGTATCCGGTGGCGCAGTCCATGTACGCCGAGGCACTCGAGCTCGCCGGGCGCGCGGGTGACGCCCAGCAGATGGGCCAGGCGCTGAGCGGCCTCGGCCGGCTGGCCCTGCATCAGGGTGACCTGGACAAGGCCACCAGGTACTACACCGAGAGCATGGCCAGGTTCCGCGACATCGGCGACCTGCGCCGGGCCACGCTCATCCTGGGCAATCTCGGGGTGGTGGCCACCAACATGGGCGATCTCGCGCTGGCGGAGCAGCGGCTCGCCGAGCATCTGGACAACGCCAGGCGGCTGGGTGACCACAAGCTGACCGGTGGCGCGCTGACCAACCTCGGCCTGGTCGCCTACCAGGCCGGTGACCTCGACCGCGCGGCCGGACTGCAGCAGCGGGCGCTTGAGCTGGGCGGTCAGCTAGGCGACCGGCGGCTCGAGGTCGCGGCGCTGGCCAATCTCGGCATGGTCGCCGCGCTGCGCGAGAACGGCCCTGCCGCCGCGCGGTTCTACCTGCGCAGCCTCGATCTGGCCGAGGCGGTCGGTGAGCGGCGCTCGGTCGCGGAGATCCTTGAGGAACTCGCCGCCGTGGAGTCGGCCGCTGGTAATGCCGTCCGTGCCGCCACCCTGCTCGGCGCGTCTCAGGCGATCAGGGAGGATATCGGCGCGCCCATACCCGGGCCCGACCTGGCCAGGCTCGACGACGCGATGGCCGCGGCGGTATCGGCTCTCGGCGACGAAGCGTTCACCGCAGCGCGCCTGGCCGGCCTGCGGATGTCCGTCGGGCAGGCGGTGGCGTTCGCCAAGGACGGGCCGTGGCCGTCGGCCCCGGCCAGGCCGGACGCCCGGCGCTGACAGGAGCCAGGTAACAACCTTGCAACACCTTTGCAATCGCCATGACTGATGATCGGACCAGCTCACCTAGCAGTGTCCGAACCCAGGGCACTCGTACCGAATGACACGGAGACCCCCATGTCCCACTCACGCACGATGCGCCGCGGCCTCGCCGCTGGCAGCGCCCTCAGCGTGCTGGTCGCGCTCGGCGCGGCCGGCGCGGCGTCGGCGTCGGCTTCCGCCGGCGCGCCGGCCAGCTGGGTACCGACGGCCACCCGGGCCACCTCGATCAAGGGCGCCACGCTGACCGGCGACGCGCCGGCGTCCGCGCCGGTGCACCTGGCCGTGACGCTCAAGCCGCGCAGCGCCGCGGCCGAGCAGGCGGCGCTGCGCGCGATGTACCAGCCGGGCAGCCCCACCTACCGCAAGTTCCTCACCCCGGCCGAGTGGGAGGCCGCCTACGCGCCGACCACCGCCCAGGCCGGCGCGGTGACCAGCTACCTGAGCAAGAACGGCTTCACTGGCGTGTCCGTCCAGGGTGACCGGCTGCTGATTACGGCCAATGGCACCGCCGGGGAGGCGGAGAAGGCGTTCAACACGACCATCGGCGATTACACGATGCCGAACGGGGGGACCTTCGTGGCGAACATCGGCGCCGCCGAGGTGCCTTCCGCCCTGGGCGGGACCGTGCAGGCTGTGGTCGGGCTGTCCGACTGGCGGCTGCCGGCCCCGCACCCGGTCCTGACGACAAAGAAGACGGCCGTGACGCCGGCCGCCGGCACCCCCGTGGTCCCCAACGAGGTGCCGCCGGCGGACTTCCAGAACACCTACGACGCCGCGGGCACGCCCAGCGGTGCCAAGACCGCGGTCGCCCTGTTCACCGAGGGCTCGGTCACCGGGGCGATCACGGACCTGCGCCTCGCGGAGAGCGCGTTCAAGCTGCCTCAGGTGCCGGTGACGATCATCCCCGTCGGCCCGCAGAGCACCGACACCTCCGGCGCCGACGAGTGGGACCTGGATACCCAGAGCTCCAGCGCGATGGCGACCACGCTCAAGCACATCTACCTCTACAACGTGGGCGCGCTGGACGACACCGACCTGGACACCGCGTTCACGGCGTTCGTCTCGCAGGACAAGGCGGTCGCCATGTCCGCGAGCGTCGGCGGCTGCGACATAGGCCCCTTCCTCGACGGCTCGATGGTCAGCTCGGACAACGTGCTCGCCGAGGGAGCCATGCAGGGCCAGACCCTGTTTTCCTCCTCCGGGGACAACGGCGACGGCTGCGCGTTCGTCGCGGCCACCGGAGCGCCCAGCTCGTTCCCCGGCACCAACTGGCCGGCCTCCGGCATGTACACGACCGCGGTAGGAGGTACCAGCCTGGTCTCCGACGCGTCCGGCAACCGGGTCGCGGAAATCGGCTGGGTCGGCAGCGGCGGCGGCGACAGCGAGACGGAGGAGCCCGGCTTCTGGACCGCCGACAGCGATCCCTTCTACGACCAGCAGTACGTACAGGGCGGCCGCGCGGTCCCTGACATCGCGATGGACGCGGACCCCAACGCCACCGCGGCGGAGATCTACGTCGACGGCGCCCTGGAGGGCGTCGGCGGCACCAGCCTGTCCTCGCCGCTCGCGCTGGGCTCCTGGGCCCGGCTGCAGTCCGCGCACGGCAACAAGCTCGGCATGGCCGCGATCGACTTCTACGCCCTCTACGACGCGGTCAACCCGGCACTCGGCGACACCGGCCCGGTGCCCGGCTTCACCGACATCGTCGGCGGCAATAACGGCCTGTACACCGCCACCCCCGGCTACGACGAGGTCACCGGCATCGGCGCACTTGACGTCGCCGCGCTCAACAAGGTGATCGCCAAGTCCTGATCACTTCGGAGCCCCGCGGCCGGGGCGGGCTCGCCGAACGGGGGCGAGTCCGCCCCGGCCGCGCTGGCGCGCCCGCTCCGCGGGGCGGGCTGCCTGACCGGCGGGCCTACGCACCGACCAGCGGCAGCGGCGCCCTGGGGCCCCGCACGGAGGCGCAGACGCCGTCGCTGGCACTGGCCGCGGCAATCCGTTCCGCTGAAGGTTGTCCGTAGGTCGTGGTGCGCTGCCTTAGCGGCCGGCCGGTGGGCGCGACCAGCCCGGCGAGCTGGCTGATCGTCTTGTAGGAGCCGTTCTGCGAGCCGGCCATCCGGCTGATGGTCTCCTCCATCAGGGTGCCGCCCAGGTCGTTCACGCCGCCGGCCAGCACGTCGCGGCAGGCATCCTCGCCGAGCTTGACCCAGGAGCACTGGATGTTGGCGATCGCGCCGTGCAGCAGCAGCCGGGACACCGCATGCACGGCCCGGTTCTCCCGCCGGGTCGGGCCGGGGCGGGCCAGGCCGGCCAGGTAGATCGGCGAGCTGGAATGCACGAATGGCAGCAGCACGAACTCGGTGAAGCCGCCGGTGCGCTCCTGGATGCCGCGGATCACCCGCAGGTGCGCGACCCAGTGCGCCGGGGTGTCCACGTGCCCGTACATCATCGTCGAGGACGTCCGGATGCCCAGCTCGTGCGCCGTCGTGATCACCTCGATCCAGGCGGCGGCAGGCAGCTTGCCCTTGGTCAGCACCCAGCGGACCTCGTCGTCCAGGATCTCCGCCGCCGTCCCCGGCAGCGAGCCCACCCCGGCCGCCCGTGCCCGGGTCAGCCACTCGCGGACCGGCAGGCCGGTGCGCGACGCCCCGTTCATCACCTCCATCGGGGAGAACGCGTGCACGTGGATGTCCGGGCAGCGCCGCTTCACCTCGGCGGCCAGGTCGAAGTATGCGTCGCCCGGCAGGTCCGGGTGGATGCCGCCCTGCATGCAGACCTCGGTGGCGCCCGCCTGCCACGCCTCAGCCGCCCGGTCGCCGACCTGCCCGAGCGACAGCGTGTAGGCGTCGGCATCGGTGCGGCGCTGCGCGAACGCGCAGAACCGGCAGCCGGTGTAGCAGACGTTGGTGAAGTTGATGTTCCTGGTGACCACGTAGGTCACCTCGTCGCCGGCCGCGTCCCTGCGCACCGCGTCGGCCAGCGCCGCGAGCGCCTCGAGCTCAGGCCCGTCGGCGTCGAGCAGCGCGAGCGCGTGGGCGTCAGTCAGCCCGGCCGGGTCGTCCTCCGCGCGGCGCAGCGCCGCAAGCACCTCGGCGCGCAGCCGCGGCGGGCCGGCGGCCGGTGCCGCCCGCCGGGCGGACGGCTCGATCCGGGCCCCCACCTCGCCCCAGTCGCCGTACACCTCGGCGAAATCGTCCCTGCGGTCGCTGGTCCTGCCGGTGGTGTCGATCGTGACGTGCAGGTCGGTCCGCCCGGTGGCGTCGCCCCAGCCGCCGTCGGGCTCCTGCCACGGCAGCCCGCGCGGCATCGCGGCCTCGCTGGCCAGCCCGGTGGCCGGGTCGGCCAGCGCGGCGACGTGCGCCGCCAGCCGCGGGTCCAGCCACGGCTCGCGGATGTACCCGGGGTAGATGGTCAGCCGCTCGCGGAGGGCGAAACCGGCCGCCGCGGTGCGCTGGGCCAGGTCGTCGATCTGCGGCCAGGGCCGTTCCGGGTTCACGTGGTCCGGGGTCAGCGGCGACACCCCGCCCCAGTCGTCGATCCCCGCGTCCAGGATCAGCTGGAACTGATCGCCGATCAGGTTCGGCGGCGCCTGGATCCGCGCGCCCGGGCCGAGCACCAGCCTGGCCACGGCAATCGTGGCGGCCAGGTCATCGAGCTCGGCGTCGGGCACGCCGCGCATCCTGGTGTCCGGCTTGGCGCGGAAGTTCTGCACGATGACTTCCTGGATGCCGCCGTACTCGCGGGACACCTGCCGGATGGCGAAGATCGAGTCGGCCCGCTCGGCCAGCGTCTCGCCGATGCCGATCAGGATGCCGGTGGTGAACGGGACCGCGCTGCGTCCGGCGTCCTGCAGCACCCGCAGCCGGACCGCCGGGTCCTTGTCCGGGCTGCCGAAGTGCGGACCGCCCTTGTCGGTGAACAGCCGGGCTGCGGTGGTCTCCAGCATCATCCCCATGGAGGGCGCGACCGGCTTGAGCCGCTGGAAGTCCTGCCAGCCCAGCACGCCGGGATTGAGGTGCGGCAGCAGCCCGGTCTCTTCCAGCACCCTGATCGCCATCGCCCTGACGTAGGACAGCGTGTCGTCGTAGCCGTGCGCGTCGAGCCATTCGCGTGCCTGGTGCCACCGTGCCTCCGGCTGGTCGCCCAGGGTGAAGAGCGCCTCCTTGCAGCCGAGCGCGGCGCCGTCGGCGGCAATCTTCAGCACCTCGTCAGGTGACAGGTACGGGCTGGCCAGGCGCCCGGGGACGGTGACGAATGTGCAGTATGCGCAGCGGTCCCTGCACAGCCGTGTCAGCGGGATGAAGACCTTGCGCGAGTAGGTGATGACGCCAGCTCGCCCGGCCGCCGCCAGGCCGGCGTCCCGGGTCCTGGAGGCGTATCCGAGCAGCCTGGCCAGGTGCTCGCCGCGAGAATGCAGCAGCGTCGTCGCCTCGGCCTGGTCCAGCGCCTTGCCGTCCCTGGCCCTGGCCAGCGCACGGCGCAGCGCGCTGTCACCGGGAAGGGCCACGGCGGGCAGCGGGCCTGATCCGGGGGCACGCGCGTCATCGCTCATGAGGCAACCCTAGGCTGCCGGCTCGCCGATCCTAGAAGGCGCGGTAGTCGCGGACCGCCATCCGCGGGCCGCGGCGGGGGGGCCGCGGGCCGCTCAGCTCGACGAGCCTGGTCGCCCGGTACCGATGGCCCGCGTAGGGCGCCAGCAGTTCCAGCATCCCCGCGTCATCCACCACGTGGCCGGCCAGTGCCCAGCCGACGACGGCCGGCAGATGATAATCACCGACTGAGACGGCGTCCGCGTCACCGCAGGCCCGCTGCCTGACCTCCGCCGAGGTCCACGGGCCGACGCCCGGCAGCGCCCGCAGCCTGCGGTCGGCCTCGGCGGCAGCCATCGCCGTGGTCTCCTCGATCCGGCCGGGCGCCCGCGCCGCCGCGATGATGGTGCGGGCCCGCACCGCTTCCACCCCCGCCCGGTGCCATTCCCAGGACGGAATCCGCGACCAGGTCCGCGCGGCCGGGAACACCCGCATTCCGGCCGGCGCAGGTCCGGGTGCCGGATCGCCGAACCTGGTCAGCAGCACGCGCCAGGCGCGGTGCGCCTCAATGCTCACTACCTTCTGCTCAAGAACCGCGGGAACGAGCGCCTCAAGCACCCGGCCCGATCGCCCGACCCGTGCGCCGCGATACCGTCGCGCGAGCTCGCGCAGCAGCGGATGCGCCGGCGCGAAGCCAGCCGGGTCATCCCGCGCCCCGAGCAGGCACGGCAGGGTGTCGAGCAGCCACGCCGCGCCGGGCCCCCATGCGGTCGCGCTGACCACGGTGACGGCCGCGCCAGCCCCCGTTACCCGCAGCGTGCCGGGGCCGTCGGGCGTCCGGGACGTGCGCCATATTGCCCCGTCGGCGGCGGCCAGGAACGCGGGATCGCGCGGCCCCCTGCGATGCACGGAGAGAACCAGCCGGACGTCAAGGGGGAAGGGCGCACGCCACTGCCTGGCGAGCGGCGCGCCCCCGGCGGCGGCCCGCGACACGCTTCAGGCTTCCGGGGAGAACCGGATGGAGGTCGGCCCGAGCTCGGTACCGGGCCACAGCCGGGCGCCCTCGCGCAGCTCGTTCCCTTCGGCGATGCGCACCCCGTCGCCGATCACCGCGCCATCCAGGACGACGCCGTCGCCGATGCTCGCGGCGGTCCCGATCACGCTGCCGGCGATCCGCGCTCCGGCCCCGATCGTCACGCGGTCGAACAGCACCGACCCCTCGATGCAGGCGCTGGCGCCGACATGGCTGCCAGCCCCGATAACGGTCCCGGCCGTGGCCCGCGCGCCCGGCTCGACGACCGCGCCCGGCAGCACCAGGGCCTGGCCGCACGGCCCCGGCAGCGCGGCTGACGGCAGCCGGCCGAGCACCAGGTCGCATGACCCGCGGACGAACGTCTCGGGGGTGCCCACGTCGAGCCAGTAGGAGGACTCCAGATAGCCCATCACGAGCTGGCCTGAGCTGATCAGGGCGGGAAAGGTGACGCGCTCGACGGAGACGACCTGGCCCGCTGGTATCTGGTCGATCACCTTCCGCCGGAACACGTACGAGCCGGCGTTGACCTGGCAGGTCAGCGGGCGGGCGGTCTTCTCAAGGAAGGCGGTGACCCGGCCGCCGGAATCGGTCGGCACGCAGCCGAACCTCGCCGGGTCGGGAACCTCCACTAGGTGCAGCGTCACCGCCGCGTCCTCCTTGCGGTGCAGGTCGAGCTGGGCGCCGAGGTCGTGCCCGGAAAGGACGTCACCGTTCAGCACCACTACCGGGTCGTCCGGGCCGCCCCGCAGCCTGGCGGCCGCGTTGCGGATGCCGCCGCCGGTTCCCATCGGCTCCCGCTCATGAACGCAGATGAGCTCGAGCCCGAAATCCGATCCGTCGCCGAACTGCGCGGCGAACATCTCCGCGCGGTACGCCGTCGCGAGTACCACCCGGGTGATGCCGGCCGCGGCCGCCCTGGCCAGCTGGTGCGCGAGGAACGGCACGCCTGCGGTCGGCAGCAGCGGCTTGGGCGTCGTGATGGTCAGCGGGCGCAGCCGGGTGCCCTGACCGCCGACGAGGAGTATCGCCTCGATCCCGCCATTTCCGCCGCCGCGGGAGGCTGACTCCCAGGACGGGCCTGAATCGCTCGGCATGTGCAGCGACGCTACTCCCGCCCGCCGGCCGCCGCACGCTGATAGGAAGCCATGTGCGCCTCGGCGGACGCGGCCCAGGTGAACTCCAGCGCCCTGGCATGACCGGCAGCGCCGAGTGCCTCCCGGCGTGCCGGGTCGTCAAGCAGGGCGCGCAGCGCCGCCTGGATGCTGCCGGCGTCGGGCTCGGTGTAGGCCACGGCGTCGCCGCCGACCTCCGGCAGTGACGTCATGTGCGTGGTCAGCACCGGCGCGCCGCAGGCCATCGCCTCAAGGGCCGGCAGCCCGAATCCCTCGCTGGTGCTGGGGAAGGCGACCACGAGTGCCCCGCCGAGGTAACCGGGCAGGTCGGTGAAATGCAGGTAGCCAGGCCGTACCAGCCGCAAGTGCGCGGGCACGGCCGCGATCGCGTCGTTGACCTCGTCGCTCCAGCCGCTGCCGCCGGCCAGCACCAGGGCGGGCGGCTCGGCGAGATCCGCTACCGCGGCGGCCCAGCCGGCGATCAGCGCCGGGATGTTCTTGCGCGGCTCCAGCGTGCCGAGGTAGGCGACATAGGGCTTGCCGTGCAAGCCGAGCCGGGCGGAGACCTGGCGTACCTGGGCGGCGTCCGGCTGATGGAAGAGCGCGTGATCCACGCCGTGGTAGGCGACATCGATCCTGGTCGGGTCCGCGCCGAGCGCGCGGACGAGCTCGTCCCTGGTGGCCTTGGACGGCACGATCAGCCGGGTCGCCCGGCGCGCCGACGTGCGGATAGCCGACTTGTAGAACGTCGCGGTGACCGGATTGTGCGCGTCGGGGTCGGTGAAGAAGGTCAGGTCGTGGATGGTCACCACGGTCGGCAGGCCGGGGCGCAGCGGCATCGAGTAGTGCGGCGCGTGGATCACGTCGGCGCCGACCTGCTGGGCGACGAGCGGCAGGCCGCTCTGCTCCCAGGCGAGCCTGGCCGCCCGGTGCGCGATCGCCGTGGGCGCGGCCACCACCTGGGCATGGGGGATAAGGCGGGCGTACCGCTCCTCATCCGCGCGCTGGCAGGCCACGGCCAGATCAGCTCCGGCGGCCTCCAGCGCGCTCATCAGACCGTCGACATAGCGTCCGACGGCGCCGCGATCCGCGGGCACGGCGGTCGCGTCAACAAGCACACGAGGCGCCACGACCAGTCTTTTTCCTTTCGTGAGTCGGCCCTGCCCGGGGCGTAAAGGGAGCAGGTAGGTGAGCTTTGCTCGGGATGTCCCGTCAGCACCGAGCGTACGCCCTCGGCGCCGGCGGCGCGGACTCGCGACAGGGCCGTCCGCGCCCTCCTGGCCGCCGCTCGCTGGCGGTGATTTAGCCGGACGAGCTCGTGCTCGGCGACGGGGACGGCGACGGGGACGGCGATGGGGACGCCTTCGCCGCCGGCGCCGATCCGGCCTGCGCGGCCTGCTTCGCCTTGTCCAGCGCCCCCTTCACCTTGGCGATGTCACGGCCGTAGGCACCGAGGTCGCCGCTCTTCAGCGCCGCCTGCGCCTGGCGGTAGAAACTCTCCGCCTGCCCGAGGTATTTCAGCACCGCCGCATTGGTCTTGCCGCTGCCGGGCTTGGTGGTAGACGGGTGCGTGCCCGAGGTGCCCGGATGGGTCGAAACCCCGGTGAACACCTGGGAGAGCGCGCCCTGCAGGGTCGGCGCGTAGCCGATCCTGCCGTCGTAGTACACCAGCACCCGCTGCAGCGTGGGATAGGCCCCCGAGCTCGTGCCTGCCGACTGGGAGACGTAGACCGGCTCGAAGTACACCAGGCCGCCGCCGACCGGAAGGGTGATCAGGTTGCCCTGGGTCACCTTGGATCCGCCCTGCCGGAGCAGGGTGAGCGAGGACGCGACCGTGGTATTGGACTCGAAGGCGTTCTGCACCTGCTCGGGCCCCAGGATGGCGGTGTCCTGTGGCAGCTGCAGCAGCCGGATCGTGCCGTAGCCGGGGCTCTCCGGGTTGCTGTTCACCGCCATGTACGCGGAGATGTTGGCCCGCCCGCGCGGCGTGAACGACGTGGTCAGGGAGAACTGCGGCTGCCGGTAGCCCGGCATGGTCATCGTGATGTAATACGGCGGCTGGCTGAACTGCTTCGGCGCTATCCCGCTCGGGTCCGTGGGCACCGCCCAGAAGTTCTGGCCGCCGTAGAACTCCTGGGCCAGCAGGACGTGGTACTGGGCGAGGATCTGCCGCTGCGCCTCGAACAGCACCTCGGGGTAGCGCATGTGCGGCATGAGGTCAGGCGGGATGTCCTTCCTCGGCTTGATAATGCCGGGGAAGGCCTTCATCCAGGTGTCCAGCACCGGATCGTTGCCGCTCCACTGGTAGAGGCTGACCGCGCCGGTGTAGGCGTTCACCGTGGCCTTGACGGAGTTGCGGATGTAATTGACCTGGCCGGACGCCGACCCGCCGGGGCTGTAGCTGTTGGAGGTCGCCGACTGCAGGCTCAGCCGCTGTGAATAGGGATAGTTGTCCGTGGTCGTGTAGCCGTCCACCACCCACACGATCTGCCCGTTGACGATCACCGGGTAAGGATCGCCGTCCAGGGTGAGGAACGGCGCGACCTTGGCGACGCGGGACAGCGGGTCCCTGATGTACATGATCTTCGACTTACCGTCGATGGCGCCGGAGAGCAGGATGTTCAGCTGGCGGTACTTGATCGCGTACAGCAGGCGGTTCAGGGAGGAGCCGATCGGCACGCCGCCGCCTCCGGTGTAGGTCGTGTTCTCCTGGCCGCCGGTGCTCTCGTTCGGGTAGTCGAGCTCCTGCTGGTGCCCGCCGACGATCGCGTAACTCGTCTCCTGCTCGCCGAAGTACACCCGGGGCCCGTTCGGCGACTGGAGCCCCAGCTCGCCGGTCGGCGGGATGTCGCTCTCGGTGAACGCCGGGTCGCCGTCGGACTGGGCCGTGCTGGCCGGCGCGGCGACGACGCCGTACCCGTGGGTGTAGACGAGATGCGAGTTGATCCAGTTGGCCTGGCCGGTCGGCGGGCCGTTCATGTCGCGGACGCCGATCAGCGTGTCCTGGGGCGTCGAGCTGCCCGGCAGCACATACCGGTCCACGGACAGCACGTTGGGGAACTTGTAGTAGCCCTTGACCTGCTGAAGCTGCTGGAATGACTGCGATACCACGGCGGGGTCCATCAGCCGGACGTCCGGCAGGGCGGTCACCTGCTTGGCCAGCTCGGCCGGCTGCTCGGTCGAGGTGGCCGAATAGGGAATGACCTTCACCCCCGTCACGCCGTAGGCCCGCCGCGTGCTGGCAATCTCGCGGGTAAGGTACGGGGTCTCCTTCACCAGCTCGTTCGGCTTGACCACGAACTGCTGGATGATGGCGGGGTAGACGCCGCCGATGATCACGGCGGAGAGCACGAGCAGCCCGAAGCCGACCGCGGGCAGCAGGGTGTTCCTGCGCAGCGCGCCGGCGAAGAAGAGCGCCGCGCAGATCACCGCGATCACCGCGAGCACGGTCTTGGCGGGCAGGATGGCGTTCACGTCCGTGTAGGACGCGCCCGTCTGCACGATCCCGCGCTGCGAGAAGTCGATCCCGTACCGGTCCACCCAGTACGCGGCGGCCTTGAACAGCATGAAGATGCCCACGAGCACGAACAGGTGGGCCCTGGCCGACGGAGTCGCCCGCTGCCCCTTCACCTGCGGCCGCAGTGCCCCGTACAGGTAGTGCACCAAGACCGATACCAGGAGTGACAGCAGGACGGCCGTGAACAGGTACGTGAGGACCATCCGCAGGAACGGGTACACGAACACGAAGAACGAGATATCGAGGTGGAACTGCGGATCGGTGGCGTGGAACGACGTGCGGTTGGCGAAAAGCAGCCAGGTCTGCCAGGAGCCGGCCGCGGTCAGCCCGGCGATGAGCCCGATCAGGCCGACCAGCAGCCCGAGCAGCAGCCGCCGGTGCGGGTCGATGACGGTCCGGTAGCCCTCCAGGCTCTGCTGGTCCGGCGCGACCGGGCGGTAGGAGGGCCGTAGCCGGTACGCCAGCCACGCGTTAACGCCGACCACGGCCGCCATGAAGATCGCGGTGACCAGGAAAAGCAGCCATTTAATTCCGTAGGTCGTGCTGAACACCGAGGTGTACCCGACCGAGCGGAACCACAGGAAATCGGTCCATACGCCGGCCACGACCGAGACAACCACGATCAGGGCGATGATCCCGGCCACGATCGGAACGAGCCTCTTCGGCCAGCGGGGAAGCACGATGGGACGGCCGATTGGCGGCCTCGACTGGCCAGGAGATCGGAAGGTCACGCCTTCCCCCTTAGATGACCTCGGGCACGGGACCAGATGACCTCGGGCACGGGACCGCTTGACATTTTCGCGGACGGGCGGCACGCGGATGCTCCGGCGCGCCGGTACATGCTCCCAGATGGCAACTTACCGGCAGCGGGCAAGGTTCCCGCGGGCGCACCCCGTCCATGATCATGTCGCGATGCTGCGCCGCTGTCCGGCATTCACCGTAACGCGATGGCGGCGCGGCCGCCGGGCGGCGGCCGCCGGGCGGCGGCCGCTCCCGCGGAATGGCCGGTCAGCAGGACGGAACAGCCCGGCCCGCTTTCAGCGCGGTCAGGTCACGAATCGCGCCGGCCAGGCTGCTGACCTTGATCAGGCGCAGCCCGGCCGGAACGGCACCCGCCGTATCCGGGCAGTTGGCGGCCGGGGTGAGGAAGACCGTTGCCCCCGCGGCCCGCGCGCCGGCCATCTTCTGCTGAATTCCGCCAATCGGATCAACCGTGCCGTTCGCCTCGATCTCCCCGGTTCCGGCGATGAATTTCCCCGCGGTCAGGTTCATCGGCGTCAGCTTGTCGATGATTCCGAGCGCGAACATAAGTCCGGCGCTCGGGCCGCCGATGTTCGTGATATTGATCTTTATGGAGAATGGGAACACGAAGCTGTCCTCGACCTCCACCCCGATCATCGCCTGCCCCCCCACCGACCTGCTCACCAGGCGGACGTTCTTCTTCTTGCCCTTCCTGATGATGGTGAGATCCAGCGGGGTGCCGGGGCGATGTGACCTGATCAGCGTTCCCGAGTCGGCCCGGCACGTCACCGGAGTGCCGTCGACGGCGTAGATCACATCGCCGGGCAGCAGCACTCCCCGGGCCGGCATCCCCTGCTCGGTCGCCGCGATGGTGGCGACGGTCCTGAACCTGATCTTCAGCTGGCAGAGCGCGGCGGCCGCCGCGCTCTGCTGGGAGTCCGTCATCTCCTCGGTGTCCTGCTGGCTCACCTGCTGCTCGGTCTGGCCCGGCGTGTAGACCTCCTCCTCGGGAACCACGGCCTCATCCGGGCTGAGCCACGCTCGCAGCGCGGCGAAAATGTTGAAGTCGCTGGTCGGCCCGCCGATGATGGACACCGTCACCATGTTGAGGTGCCCGACGGTCGGATAGGTCCGGTGCCCCCGGATCTGGATCAGCGGCTGGCCGCCGGACGTCCCGAGGGTGTTCAGGGTAGGGCCAGGAGCAAGGGCCACGTAGGGAACGGAAGCCACGGAGGCCACCGTGAGCGCCAGCGCCACTCCGGCCGCGGCGACGATGAGGGTCATCAGGCGGCGGGAGCCTCCCGGGAAGCTACGCACTGTTCACCCACTCGACTGCGCCGTCGCCGAATTCCTGGTGCTTCCAGATCGGCACGGTGGCCTTGAGCTCGTCGATCAGGGCGCGGCAGGCGTCAAAGGCCTCGCCGCGGTGCACGCAGGACACCGCCACGACGACCGCCAGGTCCCCGACATCCAGCTCACCGAGCCGGTGCAGGACGGCGAGGGCGCGCGCGTCGAAGCCTGCCGCCACCTTCTCGGCCACCCGGCGCAGCTCGGCCCCGGCGGACGGGTGGGCGCTGTAGGACAGGCGCAGCACGCCGCGGCCGTGATCGTGATCCCTGACGACGCCGGTGAACAGGGCGATGCCTCCGGCGGCGGGATCCTTGACGGCGCGCAGGACCTCGTCCAGCGACAGCGGCTCGTGCCTCAGCTCGGCCAGCCTGATCACAGTCACGCTGCAAAACTACCTTCCGGTATCACCAGGACTACTTTCCGGGATGGCCGGCTGGTCAGGTCACGCGGCGGCGGCGCCTGGCCCGCCGCACGATCGCCGCGGTGCCGATCACCGCGACCGTCGCGCCGGCTGCCGTGATCGTCGATTCCTTCCTGGCGAGGCGGCGGCCAGCGACGGCGAGACGGCCGGCCCGCTGCTGCAGCAGGACCCCGAACGCGGCCGCGTTGTCGAACTCCGGCTGCCAGCCCGCGTCGCGCAGGGTCCGGCAGTCGACCACCCACGGATAGACGACGAAGTGCAGGTCGGTAACCGGCGTCGGCGAGATCCCGGCCCGGTGCAGTCGCTGCGCCGCGCCGAACGTCAGGCCTGCGGGCAGCTCGATACTGCGCAGCCCGGAGAGCTCCGCTACCTCCTCCTGCTCCAGCCATCCGTCGCAGCCGACCGCGAACTCGCCGCTCACCACCCCGGCGGCGGCCAGCTCAAGCGCGGACACGAGATCGTCGGTATGGCAGAACTGCCAGCGCGGCGCGCAGCCCTTCACCGTCAGCAGCCGCGGCGCCTCGAAATGCCTGGTGACCATCGTCTCCACGCCCTCGCCGACCAGCGCGGCGGGCCGCACCACCGTGACGGCCATGCCGAGATGGGTCCGCGCCGAGCGGTGCGCGAGCTGCTCGATCTCCAGCATGTCCCCGACCACGCCGCCGTCGGGATCGGCGTCGAGCGGCGCCGCCTCATCGAGCGGTACCGGGTTATCCGGCCGTGCGCCGTACACCATCGCGCTGGTGACCAGGACGACCCGTCCGACTCTCCCCGCTGCCGCCGCGGTGAGCACCGTCTGCGCGCCGCGGACGTTGAAGGCCCGCCGCGAGCGGAAGTCGGAATCCGGTGCCAGGTCCAGGTCCGTGTGCACGACGACGTCGACTCCGGCCAGGCGGCCGGCCAGCGCGGGATCCCGGACGTCGACGACACGCCAGGTCACGCCCGTCACGTCACCGCGGTGATCGTCGATGGCGACCACCCTGGCGATGCGCGCCGATGACGCCAGCCGGACAGTGAGCGCGTGGCCAAGTCCCCGCGCGGCACCGGTGACCGCGACGACAGGCCCGCGCCCGCGTGCCGCCAGGCCTGCTCCCGCGCGGCCAGGATCCGCCGCCGGAGCGGCGGCGCGGCTCAGCCGTCGGCGAACCTGGCCCTCTGGAGTGCTCAACGTGCGACGCTCCCGGATAACGTGGGCGGACGTGGACCCTTCCATCCTGCCTGAGAGGCAGCCGTGATGACTGATCCTCCCTTCGGCTTCGGCCCGCCGGGCGACCGCGGCGGCTCCGGTGACCCGGGAAGCACCCCCGGCGGCGGGCCGCTGGGCCCGCTTGGCGACCCGCAGCAATTCGCTGACGCCCTGCGGCAGTTCGCCGACCTGATGTCCTGGCAGGGCGGCCCGGTGAACTGGGATCTGGCCAGGAACGTCGCGCGGCAGACGGTCGCGGCCCAGGGTGATCCCAGTGTGCTCGACATCGAGCGGAAGCAGGTCACCGACGCCATCAGGGTCGCCGACCTGTGGCTGGAGGATGTCACCAGCTTCCCCACCGGGATCCGCACCGTGCAGGCCTGGAGCCGCTCGGAATGGGTCGAGGCGACGCTGCCGGTCTGGTCCAAGCTGTGCGACCCGATCGCCGGCCGCGCGGTCGACGCGATGGGCGGCCTGCTCTCCGAGGACCCGGACGGGCTTGGCGGCGAGCTACCGCCGGAGATGCGCTCCGCGATGACGGCGCTGACCGGCGGCATGGGCGGGCTCGGCGCTCTCGGCGGGCTTGGCCAGATGATGCGCAGGATCGGCGGGATGATGGTCGGCGGCCAGACCGGCGCCGCGATCGGCGCGCTCGCCCGTGAGGTCGTCAGCTCGACCGACGTCGGCCTGCCGCTTGGCCCGGAGGGGACGGCGGCGCTGCTGCCGGCCGGAGTCACGGCCTTCGGCGAGGGGCTCTCGCTGGACGCCGACGAGGTACGGCTCTTCCTGGGCATGCGCGAGGCTGCCCACCACCGGCTGTTCGCGCATGTCCCCTGGCTCCGCTCCCGGCTGCTGGCCGCCGTCGAGGATTACGCGCGGGGCATCACGGTTGACACCTCCGCGCTGCGTGACGCGATGCCGCAGATTGACCCGGCCAACCCCGAGGCGCTGAACGAGGCCCTGGCCGGTGCCGCGCTCTTCCAGCCGGAGGACTCCGAGCAGCAGAAGGCGGCGCTGGCCCGGCTGGAAACCCTGCTCGCGCTCGTCGAGGGCTGGGTCGCGACCGCGGTCGACGCCGTGGCCGAGAGCAGGCTGCCGCAGGCCAACGCCCTCGCCGAGGCGATCAGGCGGCGGCGGGCCACCGGCGGGCCGGCCGAGCGGACCTTCGCCACGCTGGTCGGGCTCGAGCTCAGGCCGCGCAGGCTCCGGGAGGCCGCCGCCATCTGGCGTGGTCTCACCGACGCCCGCGGCGTCGATGGCAGGGACGCGATCTGGGCGCATCCCGACCTGCTGCCGACGGCCGACGACTTCAACGACCCCGACGGGTTCGTGCGCGGCAGGCCGGAGCTGGATATCTCCGATCTCGATCCCGCCGACCCGCCTGACGAACCGTGCACCTGACCGCTGTCCCTGCGACCCGGCGATCCCGCCGACCCGCCTGACCGACCGGGCGCCCGACTGCTGTCCCGGCAACCGCCCGGGACGGCCAGCCTCAACTCGCTGGACACGCGGCCGTGACCCCGCGATCATCATCAGCGTGACGGCTTCCGGTGACGACGAGGCGCCACCGCGCGCGAGCCCGAAGCGCGTCCGCTTCGTTGAGCTGACCAGCGCGGCCATGACCGCGCTGCTGGACAGCGACCTGCCAGCGGCCAGTGCCGCCGCAGGAGTCGCCCTGACCGGGTTCTTCACGACCGACCAGGCACGGTGGCTCTGGCGGCTGCGGATCGGCCAGGTGGCGGCGGATCCAGCCAGCGCACGGTGGATCGCGCGGGCCGCGGTAGCGGAGCCGGACGGCATTGTCGTCGGGTACGCCGGATTCCACGGGCCGCCCGATGACGCGGGGATGGTCGAGGTCGGTTACTCGGTGACGCCCGAGCACCGGCGCCAGGGGTACGCCAGGGCCATGCTGGCGGAACTGCTCCGCCGGGCGGCGGCCGACCCCTCGGTCAGGACCGTGCGGGCGAGTATCAGTCCCGGCAACGCCGCGTCACTGGCGACCATCTCCGGATTTGGCTTCGCCAAGGTCGGGGAGCAATGGGACGAAGAGGACGGCCTCGAGCTTATCTTTGAAGTCCCCGCCAATCGGGGACCGCACCCGGCTGAGCTCGTGCCAGGCGGCTGCATCTGAGCGGGTTAGAACCCGTTGAAACGACAGTTGAGCGGGTTGGGTGCCGTTGAAACGACATTTCAACGGGTTCGTCCGGGGTGGCTGCCCCGACAGGTCGTGCCCGCGGCCGGGCTTTCAGCGTGGTTGGGACTCCGCTGCTGCTGTATCCGCAGCAGAGTCCCAACCACGTCAGTGGGCTGCCGCCGGCAGCGCGGCGCGCACCGCCTGCCCCGGCACGCCGGGGGCGGCGCTGGCCCGCCGATCCTGACGCGGCTGGCCGGGGAACTGTCAGCGGGGGCTGCCACTCTTGGCCCGTGAGACCAGCTCTCAAGCCCGGCCTGCTGCCCGTGTGGCGGGATCGCGACACCCTGCAAATCGGCATCGATCCACGCCGGGCGGTCGCGCTCACCGGGATGAGCGAGGCCGCCTGGGTGATCAGCCTGCTCGACGGAAGCCGGGACCGGGCGCAAGTGATCGCCGCCGCGGGTGACCGCGGCATACCGGAGTACGTGGCCGACCGGGTTCTCACGCTGCTCGCCGCCGGTGGTGCCCTTGACGACTTTCCCGCGGGCCTCTACCGGGCGCTGCCCCGCCAGCTGCGGACGCTGCTCGCCCCTGAGATGGCCGCCAGCTCGCTGGCGCACGGCGACGGCGACGGTGGCGCGCGAACTCTCGCGCGACGGCGCGCGGCGCATGTTCGCCTGCATGGCGGCGGGAGGCTCGGACGATGCATAGCCAGCCTGCTCGCCACGTCCGGCATTGGCTGGGTTGTCAGCGCGGACGCCGAGCAGGAAGAATCGACGGCCGCACCGGCTGACCGGAACCCGGGGACCGCTTCCCCGCCCGGCCGGGCCCGCACGACCGCCGCCGGCCCGGCCAGGGCCACCAGGAGAACCGCCGCCCGCGGCCGCCCGGCGCGGCCGCTGGCATCCGAGACCCGGCCGGATCTGGTCGTGCTGATCGGAACGCCGGTCCCGGAGTTAACCAGCATGCTGATGCGGGACCGGATAACTCACCTGGCCGCCTCGGCCGGTGAGGCGATCGGCGTGGTCGGTCCGCTGGTGGTGCCCGGCCAGTCGGCATGCCTGCGCTGCCTGGACCTGACCAGGACCGATCGCGACCCGGCCTGGCCGCTGATCCTGGCTCAGCTGGCGGGCCGCCAGGCTGATCCGCCCGCGTGCGACGCCGCTCTCGCCGCGGCTGTGGCCGCCCTGGCCACCACGCAGGCGCTCTCCTTCATCGACCGGCCAGGCCGGACCGGGCCGGCCACCAACGGAACCCTGGAGCTGGTCCTCCCGGCCTGGCAGTGGCGCCGGAGAACCTGGCCGCCGCACCGGGACTGTGCATGTGCGAGGAGCGGCCCGGGATAGCGGAGAATGGGGATCATGAGCGATCTGCCCCGCCGTGCCATCACCCGCACGGCGAAACTGGCCACCCTGCCGGTCGGGCTCGCTGGCCGGACCGCGCTCGGCATCGGCAAGCGCGTCGGCGGCCGGCCGGCCGAACTGGTGGCTCAGGAGATCCAGCAGCGGACGGCAGAGCAGATCTTCAAGGTCCTTGGCGAGCTCAAGGGCGGCGCGATGAAGATGGGACAGGCGCTGTCGATCTTCGAGGCCGCGCTGCCGCCGGAGATCGCCGGGCCCTACCGGGCTACCCTGGCCAGGCTGCAGGAATCCGCGCCGCCGCTGCCTGCCCGGGCCGTGCATAAGGTCCTCGCCAGCGACATGGGCGAGGACTGGCGAGCAAGGTTCGCCGAGTTCGACGACCACCCGGCGGCTGCCGCCTCCATCGGGCAGGTGCACCGCGCCGTCTGGCAGGATGGGCGGCCGGTCGCGGTCAAGATCCAGTATCCCGGCGCTGGCAAGGCGCTGATCAGCGACTTCAACCAGCTAAGCCGAGTCGCCAGGCTATTCAGCGTGCTCATGCCGGGGCTGGACGCCAAGCCGCTGCTCGCGGAACTGCGCAACCGGGTGGCCGAGGAACTCGACTACCGGCTGGAGGCTACCTCCCAGGAGGCCTTCGCCGACGCCTACGAGGGCGATCCGGACGTGTACGTTCCGCATGTGGTCGACGCGACAGACCACGTGCTTGTCAGCGAGTGGATGGACGGCACACCGCTGTCCCGGATCATCGCCGGCGGCACACAGGAGGAGCGGAACCGGGCCGGGATCCTGATCGTCCGCTTCCTCTTCTCGGGTCCGGCAAGGGCCGGGCTCCTGCACGCGGACCCGCACCCGGGTAATTTCCGCCTGCTCGCTGACGGACGGCTCGGCGCGCTCGACTTCGGCGCGGTAGACCGGTTGCCTGACGGCTTTCCGCCGTTCTTCGGCAGGCTGCTGCGGCTCATGCACACCGAGGGCGACCTTGCGGAGGTGGAGCACGAACTCCGCGCGAACGGCTTCCTCAGGGAGGGCGTCAGCGTGGACCTGGCGGCGCTGCGCGCCTTCCTGGCACCGCTGGCAGAGCCGTCCAAGGTGGAGACTTTCAAGTTCAGCCGCGAATGGATGCGAAGTGAGGCGACGCGGTTCACGGACCTGCGCTCGGCCGGCATCGCGCGACGGCTCAATCTGCCGCCCTCCTACGTGCTGATCCACCGCGTATCGACAGGCGGCGTCGGGGTGCTCTGTCAGCTCGAATGCGAAGGGCCATTCCGGGCCGAGGTGCTCAGGTGGATGCCCGGCTACACGGAACCAGGGGAACAGACGGGGGCGATCGCACCCGCCGCACCGGAACTCTAGGCAGGTACGTCCCGGAACCCCGGCCAGGCCGGGGTTCCGGGACGATCAGTGCCGCGGTCAGGAATCCAGCCGCAGGGCCAGTTCCGCGCGCAGCCGCATGGCGTCGCAGTGCGCGCGGGCGAGATTCCGCTCCGCTCGCGCGGCCCGGCGGGCTGCCCTGCTGAGCGCGCGCAGCCGCCGCGCCTGGCTCTGCTCCTGCGCCGCCTCCAGCATCCTGAATTGTCGTTCCCTGGCGAGTTCATGCTCGTAATACATATCCTGCACACCACCGTTCCCATCCTCGCCCAGCGCTCAGCTGGGCAGCTGTCGTCCGGGCCCGGCCACGTGGGGCCGGCCGATCTGGCAAGGCACCCTGTCCGCGCCCAGGCGCTGGCCGGGCGCACGGGCCGGGCACACTGTCCGCGCCCGGCCAGCACGCCGGCGGCTAGGTCAGGCCGCTACCTCGGTCTTGCGCGGGCGCCCGCGCGGCCTTTTGCGCGGCACGACCTCGCCGCGCAGGAACAGCTCACCGCCCCAGACGCCCCATGGCTCACCCCGCTCGATCGCGCCGGAAAGGCAGGCGATCCTTGCCGGGCAGCCCCGGCACAGCGCCTTGGCGCACTCCACGTCCTCCGGTGACTCGGCGAAGAACAGCTCCGGATCATCCGTGCACGGCAGGTCCTGGCCAGCAGGCAAGCCGGCCATGGTGACCGGGCTCGGAGCCGCTGCCAGCCCCGGCCCGGCCGGCCAGGTGGCCGGCGCGGGCTGTGACGGGATCCCTGCCCGCCGGGACGCCGGGGCCGCCGGCGTGATCGCTGCTCGCTCGGCATCTGCCTCGAACCCCGCCGGGCCGTCCAACACGGCGGTGGTGCCGGGCCATTGCATCGGTGCCAACCCCTCTCATCTGCTACTCGCAGCGTCTCCTGCGCGTCTGACAAAACGTCGGCCTCGCATGACAAAGGCCGCGAACCCGGTCTCCGGGTCCGCGGCCTTGAGGGGATCAGGCCGGTCGTTCTAGACCGGATCCCTCGCCGGATGCGGACCCGGAACGCCGCCGGTAGCGGCAGCATTGCGGGCCTTGTTCAGGTGGGTCTTGCTGATGTACTGCTTGCGGACAGACGGCCGCCCCTGCGGGAGCAGGAGGCCGGCCATCTCAAGGCTCCGTCCTGCGACGTAGGCACCCGTGATGTGACGCGGGCGCGCGAACACCACGGAGCCGCCACGGAACTCGCCGGCGGCGTCGACGCAACCGGACAGGCAGGCAGCCGCGGCCAGCTGGTTATGAGCCATGCGCGTACCGCCGTCAGCCGTATCGCTAGAGATCATGCTCAGCATCCCGGGCACCTCCTTCCGCGTAGCGTCATCGCGCCCTTAGACATGCCAGCAGCCTATGTAGCCGCGGCGGGACGGGGCAACTCTTTTTCGGTGCGAACTCATTGGGTAATTTCATGCCGATGCAATGAAGTAAGACCGATTGTGCGAGGAAATCAAGAGTCCGCCGGGCCGGGCGGGCCGGGCCGGGAGCCCGGCGGGCCGGGCGGGACAGGCGGGCGGGGCGGGACAGGCGGCCGGGGCGGGACAGGCGGGCGGGACTGGCTGCGGATCAGTCCCTCCTGGACCACGGATACGACGAGCTCGCCTTCGGCGGTGAATACCTCGCCGCGGGCCAGGCCCCTGGCTCCGGACGCGATCGGCGAGTCCTGCGCGTACAGCAGCCACCGGTCCGCGCGGAACGGCCGGTGGAACCACATCGCGTGATCGAGGCTGGCCCCCGTCGTCCGGCCATCGGCCCAGGACAGCCCGTGCGCGAGCAGGACCGAGTCCAGCAGCGTCATGTCCGAGGCATAGGTCATCAGGCAGACATGCAGCAGCGGATCATCCGGCAGTTCGCCGTCGGCGCGCAGCCACACGAGGTTGCTGGTGGTGCGCAGCTCTGGGTTGTGCTCGGCTTCGAAGGTCAGCGGCCCGATGTGACGGATGTCGATCGGGTTGTCACCGAAGAAGTCGTTCACCTGCGGGCCGAAGAGCTCTCGCATCCGCTCGGCTGTCGGGGTGACCGATTCCGGTGGCGGCACCACCGGCATCTCGATGGCATGAGACTGCCCCGGCTCCGGGTGATGGAACGAGGCGGACAGCGTGAAGATCGTCTTCCCGTGCTGCACCCCGGAGACCCGGCGGGTAGTGAAGGACCGGCCATCGCGTACCCGTTCTACCAGGTAGACGAGTGGCACGGTGGGATCACCTGGCCGGATGAAATAGGCATGCAGCGAGTGCACCGGCCGGTCCGACGGGACCGTGCGGCCGGCCGCGACCAGCGCCTGCCCGGCCACCTGCCCGCCGAACACCCGCTGCCTGCGCTCGCCCGCAGGGCTGCGGCCGCGGAAGATGTTGACCTCGATCTGCTCCAGGTCGAGCAGGGCCACGACGGCGTCCAGTGCCTGGCTCATGATCACCCGCCACCCGTCTCGGCCGGACCCGCGCACAACGTCAGTACCGCGGCACCGTATCGGCCCAGCCTGGCCGGGCCGACACCGGGGATGGCGGCGAGCTCCGCGGCGCTGGCGGGCCGCCTGCTGGCGATCACCGCGAGCGTGGCGTCCGAGAACACGACGTAAGCGGGCACACTCTGCTCGCTGGCGACAGCCCGCCGCCACTCCCGCAATCGCAGGAACAGCGGGCTGGCCGGCTGGGCGGCCCACTGCCCCGCCGCCTGCGCCGCCGCGGCGCGGCCCTGGCCGGAACGGGCAGCCCGCGCCGCCCGGCCGGCCGGGCGTATCCCGTCCAGGAACCTGGACGGGACCCTGGTCCGGCGGCCGCCAGCGGCTCTGGCCGCGGTCCACGACAGGTACAGCCGCAGCCGGGCGCGGGTCACGCCGACGTAGAGCAGCCGCCGCTCCTCCTCGATGGCCTCCTCGGTCTTCGCGTAGATGATCGGCAGCGTCCCGTCGGTCAGCCCGGGCAGGAACACCACGTCCCATTCGAGCCCCTTGGCGGCGTGCAGCGAGCCGAGCGTCACCCCGTCCAATTCCGGCGCCTGCCCGATCGCGCCGCGATGCGCGAGCTCGGCGGCGAGGTCACCGAGCGAGGCAGCCGGATTCGCCGCGAAGAAGTCGCCGGCCAGCTGGGCAAGGGCCTGCAGCGATTCCCAGCGTTCCCTTGCCTTGCCGCGGCCGCCCGGGCCGTCGGCGGTCAGCCCGACGCCGGACAGGATCGGCCGCACCTGGCCCGCGGGATCATCCGCCGCCGACGCGGACCTGGCCGCGGCCCGGATCAGGCCGACCGCCTGGCGGACCTCGGCGCGGTCGAAGAACCGCTCGGCGCCGCGGACGGCGAAGGGCAGGCCGGCCTCGCCGAGCGCCTGCTCGAACGCCGGCGTCTGCGCGTTGATCCGCACCAGCACGGCGATTTCCCTGGCTGAAGTGCCCGCCTGGATCAGCGCCGCGGCGCGGCGGGCCACCGACTGCGCCTCCGCGGCCTCGTCGGCGAACTCGTCGAACTCCGGTTCCGGCCCGGCCGGCCGCTGCGCCACCAGCGCGGTGCCGGGCCTGGCCCTGGCCAGCCGCCTCGCCAGCCCGCCGGGCGGCGAGCCGCCGGCCGCCCCGCTTACCCGGTTGGCCAGCGCGACGACCTGGGGCGTGGAGCGGTAGTTGCGCACCAGCCTGACCACGGTCGCGGCGGGGAACTCCGCGGCGAAACCGGTGAGAAAGGCAGGCGTGGCACCAGTGAACGAGTAGATGGTCTGGCGGGGATCGCCGACCACGCAGACATCGTCGCCGTCCCCGAGCCAGGCATCGAGCAGCAGCTTCTGCAGCGGGTTGACGTCCTGGTATTCATCTACCACGAAATAGCGGTACCTGGCCCGGACCGAGGCTGCCGCCACCGGGTTGTCGGCCAGGATCGCGGCAGTGAGCTCGAGCACGGACTCGAAATCCACCAGCTGTCGTTCCCGTCGCAGTTCCTCGTAGCCGGCATAAATCCTGGCCAGGTCGACGGGGGTGAACGGCCCCGTTCTGCCCGATTTTGAACTTGCCGCCTGGTAATCGTCCGGGCGTACCTGGCTGACCTTCGCCCACTCGATCTCCGCCGCCGCGTCGCGCAGCTCGGACACGCTCGGGGCCAGCCGGAGCCGCCGGGCCGCCTCGCTGACCAGGCTGATCTTGGAATCGAGCACCCGCGGCGGCGGGCCGCCCACGGTGGACGGCCAGAAATGGGTGAGCTGGCGCAGCGCCGCCGCATGGAAGGTCAGCGCCTGCACGCGCTGCATCCCGGCGGCGGGGACCGCCGTATCCCCGAGCTGCCGCAGCCGGCCGCGCAGCTCCCCGGCGGCGCGGGTGGTGAAGGTCACGGCCAGGACGCGCCCGGAGTCGATCACGCCGGTCGCGACGGCGTAGGCGATGCGGTGCGCGACCGCGCGGGTCTTGCCAGTGCCCGCCCCGGCCAGCACGCAGACCGGGCCGCGGCTGGCGAGGGCGACTTCCCGCTGCTCGGGGTCGAGGGAGGCGAGCACCGCCTCGGGCCCGGTGAGCCGAGCTGCGGGCGGGGAGTCCACTGCGCCTCCTTGCCTGGGCCATGTCTGAGCGATGTTGCCCGGGCCATCTTCGCGTATAGCGCCGACACCCGGGGGAATCCGGCGGCAGGCTGAGGCGTTACTAGGTGTCGGCGTCCGGCGAGCAGCGAAGGGGAGCTGACGGCAGATGGAGCAGCCGCTCACCATGTACACCACCACGTGGTGCGCGTTCTGCAGGCGGCTGAAGAGCCAGCTCGCGCGGGACGGTATCGAGATGGCCGAAATTGACATCGAGCGCGATCCCGCCGCGGCCGACTACGTGATGCTCGTCAACGGCGGGTTCCAGACCGTTCCCACTGTCGTATTTCCCGACGGGAGCGCGCTGACCAACCCGTCGGCCGCGCAGGTCAAGGAACGGCTGAACGAGCTGGCTGTCGGCTGATGGCTGACGACGGCGGCCGGACGGCCGGCGAGCACGCTGCGGCCGGCGAGACCGCCACCGCCGCTGCCGCCGCCGTCCCTGCCGCTGCCCGGCCGGGCGTGGTGCCGGAGGGGCCGGTCGTCCGCCGGACCGCGTCCGGGTGGAGCGTCGGCGACGAGGACATGCCCGACCTGACATGCGCCATGGTGCTGGCTGACCTGATCGCGGCGGAACTGCCCGATCCCGTCCCGGAGCCGCCCGGCCGCTCCGGGGCGACGCTCGCGCCCGCGACCGGGGGTGGCACGGCAACGGGCGGGGCCGGGTCCGGGGCGGCGGGAGCCGGGGCGGCGGCAGGGGAAGCGGCACGGAACTACCTGGCTGGCAGTGACGGGAGCCCCGATGAGACGCGGCGGCTCCGGGCAACGATCGGTCAGCTGGAACGAGCCCTCGCGGTCCGGATCCGGGTCGAGCAGGCGATCGGAATACTGGCCGAGCGGCACCGAGTCCGGCCGAGGCAGGCTTTCGAGCAGCTCAGATCCGTCGCGCGCGGGCGAGGCCAGCGGGTCATCGATATCGCTGCCGACGTCGTGGCCAGCGCGACCAACCCGCTGCTGCCACTTCCGGAGGAACTCTCCAGGCCCAGCATGGCGCAGCGCCAGCGGGGACGGAGCCAGCGCCGTGCCAGGGGTGGTCCATCTAGGGACAGCCCCTAGCGCTTGACCTGGTACGGCACTGCGCAGCCTGTATGGCATATTTCTGCTCATACAGCTCATATCGTCTATTTATCAATGGGACGAGCTGAATTGCAGTGTCATGCTATATTTCCGCTTGCCGGACACACCTACGGGATGGTGACGTCGGCATCGAGTCTCCTTTGGGGGGATCAGAATCGATGAACCAGCCTCCTGACCCGGATATCCACGAGTCCCAGCCCAGCAACCCTCCCCCACCAGCGGGTTATCCGGCACCGCCAGCGGGTTATCCGGCACCGCCAGCGGGTTATCCGGCACCGCCAGCGGGTTATCCTTCACCACCAGCGGGTTATCCTTCACCACCAGCGGGTTATCCCTCACCGCCAGCGCCGCCCGCTTCCGAATACGGCTACGGGCGCCCCGCAGCCGGGGTGGTGGCAGCAGGCATGTACTTCGACCAGGTCAGCGGCCTGAGCCTGCCGGAGGGTGTGCAGCTAGCCAGCACCGGTCGGCGCATCGGCGCCTATTTTCTGGCGATTCCGCTGGCTATTGTCACTCTCGGCATTGGATACGCCATCTGGGGGCTGATCATCTGGGGCAGCGGTCAGACCCCAGCACTGCAAGTACTTGGCATGCGGTGCTGGAAACCAGAGACCGGGCGCGTCCCCGGGTGGGGAACAATGGCACTGCGCGAGATCATCGGACGGATCGTCGACGGCATCCTGGGAATCACCCTGCTTGTATCGTTCATCCTCATGCTCACCCGCCCAGACCGCAGGTGCCTGCATGATCTCGTGGCCGGCACAGTAGTGGTGCACGACCCGAACAAGATTCTCGGAAACAAAACCGCATAGCCGACGTCGCCGCCTGGCGCTAGACGGGCTGTCTGCACGAGAGTCAGATCTTTGACGCCGTGAACGCCGGCAGGCCGAACTTCCTCGCGAGGGGGTTCCACAGGGCTAGGAACTCCTTCTTTGCCGTCACCGCACGAGCGGACGCCCTGAGGCCCTCCTGGTACGAGGCGTCCGTGGAAGTTCTCACCGGGCATCTCGCCTTGCGCTGAATGTCCTGCATCCATCCGATGAACCCCCGGTCCGCCGTAATGGACGCCTGGAGTACCCGCTTGAAGTCTGCAAGCATCACTTGCCCGCCTGGAATGGCGTTCACCGACAGTGACCCCAGGCGAGCAATGACAACCTGGCGCTGGCTGATTGCCTGATTCATCAGGCTGATCCCAGTGGAGGGCACCATCGTGCACCGGCCGACGGCCCCGGTAGCCGTGAGCACCGTCGTGCGCGCCGACGCGCTCCGCCGGATCTCGGGCGCTATCTGCGCCACCTCGGCCCGCTCGGAGCCAGTGCCCGCTGCAGCGCTCCGCGTCGCCGGGCCGCCGCGGGTCGCGGGACTCTGCGGGACGCTACTCGTGGCAGCCGCTTGAGCTCCCAGCGCGGCAGGCCTGGCCTGGTGGCGGTGCGTCAGCCAGAAAGCCGCGCCACCGCCAGCTGCCAGCACCGCTACGGCAGCGAGCACGGCGAGGAAGGCCTTGCTTCTTCCGGCCGGCGGCGCGGCGGAGCCGCCATCGCGCGGACGGTACACGGTTACCGTGTCCGGATACTGGCCGGAGACGGGAGGAGGCGGCGGCGGCGGAGCGCTCGCGGGCGGCTCCGCGACCGGCGCCTCGGTGCCCACCGCTGCAGGGAACGGGGCACCACACGCCGTGCAGTACCGTACCGGGCCGCTGCTCGGACGTCCGCACGCGGTGCAGAAACTCATGCTCACCTGCCACTGCCGTAGCAAACTTGGTTAGGCCCTGGTCCTACTCTCGGCTGCGGGACTCCTGGGGAGCCGCCATGCCGCGGGTGCTATATATCGAAGTCAGCGACGGCGACCTGCAGCGACTGCCCGATGTTTTGGCCCTGCGGGTGCGCCGCACCCACGGCCACGTCGACACCCTCCCGCGCGACGCTGTGCATAGCCTCCCGCATGGCCCTGGCGTAGTCGTAGCGCAGCGAGACGTACAGGTCGGTTCCGCGCCGCATCAGCGTTTGCCACAATCTCGCGATGAGCATCAGGAACCAGCGCAGCGGAGAGATCCGGAGCCAGAACGTCCAGCCCACGTACAGGTCCGCACCGTACGCGAAGCAGCAGATAAGACCGCTGAACAGGCCCCGGCGCAGCTCCAGGTAGTCGCGGCCCTCGCCCCCCGCCAGCTTCAGGCGGCGCACCTGAACCATGTCCAGCGGAGTCTGGCGCTGCTGGAGTGCCCATGCGATGTGGTCGAACGTCACCGGCGCGACCTGTGCCTTGCCGTCGACGAGGAACTTCCACTCCGAGAGCTGCGCCGGCACGGGGATCAGCCAGTACAGGCACCCGAGGAGCAGCGCGATGATCGCCGCGCCGACGAGCCACAGCGTGATCGCGGCACTGAGGCCAATACCGATGACAGCAAGGATCAGCAGCACAATTCCGGCCAGCAGCCCGCCCACCGAATAGACCACAAGGTACAACAGCCAGTGCAGGGCGAACTGCCTGAGCAGATTCCCATTTCTGATCGGGTCGAAAGACGGCTCGGGTGACTTGTCATATACCAGTCGCAGACCCAGGTAAAGAGCGTTCGGCGTCTGCTGCCCGACGGCCGCCTCAGCCGGGACCGGCGTGCTCGGGCTGCTCGGCCAGCTGAAATTGGTCCGGCCAGTTGCCGGGGTACGTGGCGGCACGGCTGCAGACCGGGCAGGCGGCGCAGCCGTCGCTGCCTTGGCCGGAACTGCCGTCGCCTGGCCGCAATTCCCGCAAAATATGTCGCCGGCCGCCAGCGGCAGGCCGCAGCTTCTGCAGATCCCCTCCATTGATCCTCCTCCATTTGGTTCTCCCAGTTCGCAGACAGCGCCCTTAGAGACCCTCCTGACGGCGACTGTAAGGGACCGTTTCCCCAGGATCAAGCATTGCTAGACATGCCCAGCGCTAACTATGCGCCTGGAAAGCTATCCCAACTAGCATCAGAAGGACTCAATCCCGTCACCATGCGGACGCCCCGAAGCGCCATTACGGAGAGGGGAGGTCAGCCGATGACGCTCCGCCCGCTGGTCAGGGAGCGGGCGATGACCGTGCGGAGTATGTCGTTGGTCCCCTCCCCGATGACCATCAGCGGGGCGTCACGGTACAGGCGCTCGACGGTGAACTCGGATGAATAGCCGTAGCCGCCGTGCACGGTCATGGCGGTCACCGCGCATTCCATCGCGACCTCGGAGGCGTAGACCTTCGCCATGCTCGACTCCATGTCTGACCGGTGGCCGGAATCGGCCCGGGAGGCCGCCCAGTACAGGAGCAGCCGCGCCGCCTGGAGCTTGATCGCCATATCGGCCAGCTTCAACTGGACCGCCTGGAACCCGGAGATCTTCCGGCCGAACGCCTCCCGCTCCCCCGAGTAGCGCAGCGCCTGGTCGTAGGCTTCCTGGGCCACCCCTACCGCCCGGGCGGCAACGTTGATCCGGCCGGTTTCGAGCGCGGCGAGCACCTGCTGCAGTCCCCTGCCCTCCACGCCGCCGAGCAGGGCCGACGCCGGCACGCGGACCTCGTCGAGCACGAGCTCGCAGGTCTCCGGGCCGTGGTAGCCGAGCTTAGGCAGGTCACGAACCACCTCGAAACCCGGCGTGGCGGCATCGACGAGCAGCACCGACATTCCCGCGTGCGCGGGTACCGCAGCGGGATCGGTCTTCGCGAGCACCGGCAGCGGGTCAGCGTGCCGCGCGTTCGTGATCCAGGTCTTCCTGCCGTTCAGGACGTAGCTGTCCCCGTCCCGGCGCGCAGTGGTCGCGATGCCCTGCAGGTCGCTGCCCGCGCCCGGCTCGGTCAGCGCGATCCCGGTCCTTCGCTCGCCGCTTGCCAGCGCGGGCAGGTGCGCTCGCTTCTGCTCGTCGGTGCCGTACCTGGCGATCATCCAGCAGGACAGCGAGTGACTGCCGAGGATGCCCGCCACGCCCATCCAGCCCCGGGAGATCTCCTCGAAGACCAGCGCGAGCGAGACCATGTCGGCGGCCAGGCCGCCGTACTCTTCCGGCACGGTCAGGCCGAACAGGCCAAGCTGCCGCATGGTGGCAACGATCTCGTCCGGGTAGCGGCCCGACGCCTCCCACTCGCGGGCCACCGGCCGGATCTCCTCGTCGACGAACGCGCGCAGCGCATCACGGAAAAGCCGCTGCTCGGCGGACAGCTCGAAATCCATCTGGCCTCCTGATCGCCGGGCAGCCGCGTAGATCACCAGGGTCTCATGCCGCGGCGGAGCCGGGACGGCGGCGGAGCCGGGACGGCAGCGGAGCCGGGACGGCAGCGGCAGGAGGTCAGCCGCCGGACTGCTTGCCGGTCAGCACGATGCCGCGATGGGCCCACGGGCGGGTGAACCCGACCGGGTCCCGGTCGCGGTAGGGCGCGACGCGGATCGGGAAGCCGGTGGCGTAGGCCTCGATCATGTAGCCGCCGCCGATCACCAGGCCAACGTGCCCTGGCGCCGCCACGGTGCCGTCGGAACCGACGAAGAACGCCAGATCCCCCGGCTCGACCTGGCTAGCCGGGACCCGCGGCCCCCACGCCCACTGCTCCTGCGACGTGCGCGGGATGTCAATGCCCGCTGCCCGGTACGCCATCATCACCAGGCCGGAGCAGTCGAACGCATCGGGGCCGGTTCCGCCCCACTGGTACGGCTTGCCAAGCTGCTGCTCGGCGTAGGCGATGGCGGTGGCGGCCGCGCTGCTGGCCGCCGTGCCGACGCCGGGCAGGCAGTCCGGCGCGTCGTCGAGCGTCACCGGGCTGACCGAGAAGCCGCCGCTGGCGTACGTCCCGGCCCAGGACAGCACCGTCTGCACGTACGACTCCAGGTGGTTGTAGGCGAAGATCGCGCCGTTGACGTTATCGAGCACCCCGTGCGCGAGCAGGTACCTCGCGGCGCCGGCGATGGCGTCGGCCGGCTCGTAGACGCTGGCCACGCCATCGTGGTTCGCGTCGATCGCCACGCCGTTGACCCGCTCGCCTGCCGGGTGGACGGGCGCGCCGCCCCAGGTGTTGCCGGCCGCGCCGCCGATCCCGATCTGCATCGGGCCGGCCGCGCCGAACGCATTCGCGCCGCTGTGCACGCCCGGCAGCGTCGACCGGCCGTCGTTGCTCTCCACTTTGGCGATTCCGGCCAGGATCACCCACGGGATCCCGTACTTGCGGCCGGTCGCCTTGAACAGGGCGAGGTAATTGGCCGGGATCGAATCCTGGGCCTGCTGACTGGGCGCCGGCTGCCCGGTGGACCCGCTGCGGGCGGCGGCGCAGCCGCTGCCGGATTCGTAGAGCACGCCGCTGCCGGCGAAGATCAGCATCGGTGCGGTGACCAGCCCGATCCCGAGCAGTCCCGCCGCGCAGATAATCGCGATCAGCGCGCCCCGCCCGCGCCCGCGGCCCGCCTGGCCACTCGGGGGCATCATGTGTTCCCCGCCGACGCCAGCTCGATGTCGTTCACCTGCCAGCTGGTACCACCGCCGGTCACGGTCACCGCGTACTGAGTGGCGCTCCGGCTGGTTCCCCGGCTGTCCGTGATCTTCTGGCTGATGGACACGACGAAGGTGATGCTGCCGGAGCCGAACGCGCGCAGCGAGCTGATGCTGGCGGTGCCGGCTGAGACCTGCTTCTGCTGCGCGCGCGGCCCTGCCACGCCCGGCGTGGCGTAGGCGCGCGCCAGCTCCGCGGCAAGCTGCCCGGTGATCACGGCACGCATCCGCTGCACGTAGCCGGCCGCGCTCTCGCTGTAGGAGAAGGTGTCGTAAAGATCACCGAACCGGGTGGCCACGGCGGCGGCACTGGCCAGATCGCGGGCGGTGAAGGGCAGCCACTGGTAGATGCTGGCCCTGCCCGCCGCCGGCCCCGGTCCGGTCGCCGACGGCGTGCTGGCGGGCTGAGGAGTCGCGGCAGGCGGCCGGGTGGACGTCGCCGGCCGGGTCGCGGACGCCGACGGCGCTGCCCCGGAACGCCGGGCCGCGCCGGACGCGGCCGGCCTGAGCAGGAAGATACCCAGCCCGGCCAGCGCGACGACGACGATGACGAACGCCGCCTTCCGCTGCCCTGACGTGGGTTCCATCACTGACTGCTACTTCTGACGGCGAATCGGCCGGAGCCAGAACGGGGTCGGCGGCGCTGGTCGCTCAGGGACGGCTTGGCTCCCGGCTAGCGGGCCGGTCGACGAGCCCGCCGGGGGGCCGGCCGGATGCCGGGCCAGGGACGGGGGCGGCGGGCCAGCGGCGGCCCCGCGGGCCGGCCCGGCGCGGCGGGCCGGCTCGGCGGACCGGGCAGGCGCGGCGGACCGGTCGGGCGCGGCGCGGTGCCCGCCCGCGGTGCCGGCCGCGGGATCAGGTGCGGAAGCGGCCCGGTGCGACGCGGGCCTGGCGGCGGGCCGCCAGCCGGGCGCGGGCGTGCCGCCGCTGGCCGGCGGTCCGGCGGCCGCGGCGCCGTTACCACCGCGGCCCGGCGAGCCCGAGTAACCGCCGGAGCCGGCCGAGCCCGGGTAGCCGGCCGAGCCCGACCGGGCGGCCGGGACCTGGCGGGCGGCCTCGCCGTCGCCGTTGCTCCGCGACCAGCCCGACGCAGCCGTGCCGCTCCCGTCGCGCGACGGGAGATTGAGCGGCGGCGCGGAACGGCCGGAGCCGCCGCCCGCCGAGGCCGCCCAGGAGCGGGCACGGGCCGCCACGCCGGGGCGGCTGCCGCCGTGCGCCGGGTCCGGGCCGCCGCCCGCTGCGCTGCCGGGATCCCCCGGACGAGCCGCGGCGACGGCCACGCCGCCCGCGCCGTCCGGATCCGGCGTCCCGGCCGCGACTCCCTGGGCCGCCGCGCCGGCGGCCGCTCCGCCGCCCGTCGCGAGCGCGGCGGCGACGCCTGCCGCCTGCCCGGGATTGCGCCGCGCCCAGCGGGCGGCCCGGTAGGCGGCGAAGCCGGGAACCCCGACGGTGGCGGCGGTCCGGGTGTTATCGCGCGCCGCGGACCCGGCACGGACGAGATCGGAGTCCGCCCGCTCCCTGGAGCCGATGACCCCGTAGCCGACTGCGGAGAACAGATGCTGGAACGGCCGGCGGTAGATGAAGACGGCGATCGTCACGAGCGCGATCATCAGGATCTTCAGCGCCCATGGCAGCACCGCGTCGCTCGTCCCCATGATCAGGGCGTAGCAGTACAGCAGAACGCTGAGTACCAGGGCGACCGCCGCCTGCTTGAGCAGCACGCCGACCAGCAGCTCAAACCAGCGCAGCGCCACCACCCGGCCGAAGCCGGGATGCGTCCCGATCAGCAGGAAGAACGGCCCCACCACGAGCAGCAGCAGGAACCCCAGCTTGAGCAGGATGAGGGTGACGGCGATCAGCAGCACGAGCACCCCGGCGACGGCCGCGGCGAACAGCGCGGCGAGCGCGACCTCCAGCCGGGTCGTCCACTCCTTGCCCTGGAAGAGCGGGTAGATGGCCGGGTACTTCTGCTCGATGCTGGCCGCGATGCCTGAGTAAGTCGCCTGCTTAGCCTGGATCAGGGCCGCCGTCGGCTTCTCGTTGGCGGCGATGGTCTGCGCCCAGAGCAGTTGCCTGCCGTACTTGTTGACCGGGGTCTGCGGGGCGCCGGCCTTCGTGGCGAAGCTGGTCGTGCCGAACTCGCCGTCCAGCCACGGCTTGCAGACGAGCACCGACCAGAGCTCGCCGGCGTTCTGGTCGACGACGTCGTTGCCCGACGTGTAGCCATAGCTGGCCTGGGCCTGCGGATCGTTGCTCTGCAGGGGCACGCAGCCGCCCTGGCCCGGGCTGGGCAGCCGGGAGAACGCGACGTTCAGCGTCTGGCTGATGCCGTCAGAGACCGCCTTGCCCATCCCGGTGAAGTCAGCGGGCCTGCCGATCAGCCAGATCGCCGCCGCGCAGGCCACCACCATCCAGAGCGTGCCCTCAAGCGTGCGGGTGCCGCGCTTGCGGATCAGGCCCTGCCAGGCGAGCCAGATGGCGCCGATGATGACGACGACGGCCAGGTAGGGGAAGTAGATCGCGTTGCCGAGGCTGGAGATCAGCCGGTCGACTGAGTTCTTCAGCCAGCCGAGTATGCCCTCGCCAGCGGCCGACTGGTACACGGTGATCGTGACGCGGTCTATCGACTTCGCGACGTCGAACACCATGCCGGCCACGTTGTTGCCGATCAGGGACGTCATGTCGGAGCACTGCATGTTGGTCGCCGACCAGAACTGGCCGGCCACCCCGTCCTCGTTGTACAGGGTCCTGGGCACCGGGCCGGCCGGCGTGGGCGGCCGGACCAGCGAGCCGATGCCGGCGTTGGCCGGCTCCGGGTCAGGCAGCGAAGGCTGGCAGATGTTGTTCAGGTCACCGGTCAGGCCGCTGGAGCCGAGCGAGCAGAAGCCGAGCAGGCCGCCGATGTCGCCGATGCCGGGCACCTGGCAGATACCGCCGGACGCTACTGCGGCCGAGGCCTGCCGGGAGGCCAGGTCACGCGCGCCCGGCGACTGCGCCGCCAGCAGCACCGCGGCGGCGGGCCGGGCCGCGGCGGCCGGACGGGCCGCGTGTGCCGGGACCGCCGCGGCCTGAGCCGCGCGCGGCGCGCCGGCCATGGCGGCGATCACGGCGAGCACCAGCACCGTCCTGCGCGGAACGCGGCGGAGGAGGCTGAGCATGGAGGCGGCTCCCGTAGTCAGGGCGGCTCGGCGGCGGCTAGCTGGATGCCCGGTGCCCGGCGGGCTGGCCAGAGCCCGGCACGGGACCGGATACGACAGGCATGGGAACGTCGCCCGGCCGGGCCCTCGTCGGGTTCGTGTCCAGCCACCTGGTCAGCTCCGGCGAGACGAGGTCCACGCCGATCCGCCCGGCCCGGCCATCCAGGTCGCGGAAGATGCACTCGCCGTTGCCGAGGCCGCGCAGCACCGCCTGGTGCTCGTCGGATGGCTCCACCCCCAGCAGCGCCAGCACGCTCGCCACCTCCGCCCGCTCGGAGGACCTGAACGCGAACACTCCGGAGATGCAGTTCGTGACCTGCTCATTGAGCAGGTCACCCGCGTTCTGCGAGACGAGGATCAGCGCGGTGTTGCGGGACCGGCCCATCCGGGATACCTCGGGAATGAGCTTCGCGCCCTGCGGCGTCGAGGTGATCGCCCACGCCTCGTCCAGGATGATCGCCTTCGGCAGCCTGCGGTCCATGCCGTTCAGCAGCCGCCTGGCGAACTGCGACACCAGGTAGAGCAGCGCCACGGACAGCCGCTGCTCGTAGGAGTAGTCATCGCGCTTGACGGCCGCGTCCGGCAGGGTGAGGCCGGCCAGGGTGAAGACGGTCGTCCAGCCTTCCGCGTCGATGCCGAGGCCGCCGGACGGGGCGAAGCAGAGCCTGGCGAGCCGCATCTCCGACATCGAGCGCAGCACCGCCCCGAGGTTCATCGAGGCGGGATCGGCTGACCGCTCGAGGTGATCCACGACCTTGCCGAGGCTGGGGCGCTCCGCGCCGGCGATGGCCCCCACCGCCTGCACCATCGCGCTCTCCCGCTCCTCGCTCATCCTCGGCAGCAGCAGCCGCAGCGTCTCGGTGGCCATCGTCCGCTTCTCGGCCAGGTCATCGCCGAACGAGAACGGGTCGAGCAGCCCGGGCGCCGCGGTGCCGAGCGGCAGCACCCGGGCCTGGCGGCCGCGCTGCTGCAGCAGCCGGACCAGCGACTCGGCGTCGCCCTTGGGGTCGATCACCGCGACCGTCACGCCGCGGAGCGCGAGCTGCAGGATCAGCAGCAGCGCCAGGGTCGTCTTGCCGCCGCCGGGCTCGCCGGTGATCGCGATGGCGGTCGGGCGGTTGCGCGCGGCGGCGACCAGCGGATCGAAATTGACGACCGACCTGGCCCGGCCGAGCGTTTCGCCGATGTACGGGCCGATCCAGCCCGCGTCGTCGGCTACCCGGTCGCCGATGTCCACGGTCGCCGTCGGCATGCCGCCCGCGATCGTGTAGAGCGGCTGCCGCTGCAGGTAGGAGCTGAGCCTGACCTTGTCACCCGGCAGCGACTCGCACAGCAGCGAGAACTGGTCCCCGGTGGAGTTCACCACGTCGATGCCCGCGTCGCGGTAATGCTCGGTCACCGCCTCGGCCCGGCGCACGCACAGGTCCCTGGTCGGCGCGGTCACCATCAGCCGGTGGTGACCGTAGACGAACGGCAGCCGTTCCTTGGTGATGCCGTGCTCCAGCAGGCGGGCGGCCTCGATCTGCTCGGCCAGGGCGATCGGCGCCTCCACGCCGGCCTCCCTGATGTGCGCGTCCATGTCCCTCGCGTGCGCCAGCCTGCGGCCGACGTCCTTGCTCGCCTTGGCCGGCGGTATCAGCTTCATCCGCAGGCTGACCTCGACAGGGAACGGGAGCGAATCGGCGTAGTGCAGCCAGGGCTCGCCCTCGGGGAAGTACATGACGTCGGGGAAACGGGCGAAGGAAAGGAACGCGGCATGGGACTCACCGCCCGGCTGCTCAAGCCGCAGCACGGTCCGCCCGTTGTGCACCTGGCCCTCCAGCAGGGACTCGATCTCCCCGGCTCCCCATTGCCGCCGCCGCGCGGCCGACGGCGGCGCGTCGCCCATGGTTCCCATCAGGGCATGCCGGAAGAGCCAGGCGATGTCGTCGGAGCTGGCGTGCCTGGCGGCGAGCGCGCTGGAGCCAAGCGCCCGGCCCAGCCGCTCGGCCTGGTCAGTCCAGCGGGCGATCTCGGCGGCGCTGACAGCCTCGTCGTCCAGGCCCATGACCTGCTCACCGGCCCGGTAGAGATTGATGAACTGGGAGAAGACCCCGCCGGACAGCTGAGCGCGCATGCCGCGCTGGCCCAGCCGGACGCCCAGGTAGATCTCCTTCGACCAGAAATCCTTTGCCCATACGTGCCGGTACATCTCGTCCAGGTACTCAAGCCAGCCAGGGCCGCCGTCCGAGGTCGCGTCCAGCCCCGTCGCCCAGTCGGAGGCCGGGTACGGCCGGTGCGCGACGCGCAGGTGCACCTCGGCGTCAGTCATCCGGATCGCGGCGAGCGCCACGGTGATGTTCGTGGCGAGGCTCTCCCGGTCCTGCGGGGTGGTGAACTCATAAGACACCGTGGGCAGCCGGTAGTAGGCCCACCCGTGTGTCTCGGTCAGCAGGATCCGGTCGTCGAAGTACCGGACCGCGAGCCGGGTCCGCCCGGCGGTTCGCGTGCTCATCGCGGCAGGCACCTCATAGCCGTGCCTGCCTGGGCTCGGGCGCGGTGGCGAGCCCGGACACGAGCACGCCGGCCAGCGCGGTATACGCCTGCACCGCCCCGGGACCGAGCATCCGCCCCCCCGGGTGGGCGAGCGGTGCCGCGGATTCGCCGCCTGGCCTGCGTTCGGGCGCTGGATTTCTCAGCTGATCATCCCAGGGCACGCGGACGATCGCGCGGCACCGGCCCCGTGCCACTGTTTCCGCCTGCTCGGCGTGCGCCAGCGTCTGCCTGCTGATGCCGTTGATCACCGTGGTGCAGTTCCTGGCGAGGTCGGCGTGGCCATGGGCCTCCAGCCATTCCAGCGTCATCGCGATCGCATTCGCGGCGTCCTGACTGGCCGGCGCGACCAGGACCAGCTGGTCGGCGATGCCGAGCACGCGCGGGACGGTCGAGGCGCCGGGGTCGGCGAGCGTCAGCGTGTAACGGGCGGAGAGCATCTCGAAGACCTTCGCGACGTCCCGGTCGGCGTCACCCGGCTGGCCGACCGCCTCGGTAGCCTCACTGGTGATGACCGCGAGCCGCGAGGGCGCGGGCGAGTGGTGCAGGTGATCCGGGCCGGAGGGCGCCCGGCCCGCCGCCACGGCCGGCATCGAGTCCGCCCGCTCGGCGAGCGAGCCCCGGCCGGTGTTGAGGTCAAGCACCGCGACTGGTTCGTCCCGGATGCGGGCCAGCACTTCCCCCGTCATCAGCGTGGTGATCGTCTGGCCGGCGCCGACGGTGCAGCCGAGGACCACGATCCGGCGCGATCCTGTCACCGGCAGCTGGGTCCGCGAACGATCCCGCTGCTGGAAGTCGGGCCGCCCCGGCCGGTGCCCGCCGGGGACAACAACGACGCGATCGCGCCAGCCGTCGGCGCGGCCCGCCGCCGGGCCGCGCAGGGCCCGCTCGACGACCCGCAGCGGGCGGCCATCCGCGCTGTCGCCGGTCACCGTGACGGACGGCTGGTGCGGGGCCGGCTCCGGCGGGCGCGAGTCCGGCTCGTGCGGGGCCGGGGCCGGCTGGCGCGAGTCCGCCTGGTGCAGGTCCGGCCGGGCGGGGTCGGCGGGCTGGGGCTGGGACACGACGGGCTGGGCCGATGGGGAAGGGGGCGACCCAGGCGCCGGACCGGCCACCCCAGGCGCGGGCACGGCCGTCCCGGACACGGGAACCGCCACGGCGGGCGAGGGCACAGCGAGGTCGCGCGACTTGGATGACCCGGCGGCGGAGGACCTGGACGGCTCGACGGCTGGGGACCTGGACGGCTCCGCGGCGCGCGACCTGGCCGACCCGGCGGCGCGAGACCTGGACGACCCGGCAGCAGGCGACCTGGCCGACCCGGCGGCGCGAGACCTGGACGACCCGGCAGCAGGCGACCTGGCCGACCCGGCGGCGCGAGACCTGGACGACCCGGCAGCAGGCGACCTGGCCGGCTCCACGGCGGGTGACCTGGCCGACCCTTCGGCAGCAGGCCTGGCGGGCCTGGCGGGCCTGGCGGGCCTGGCGGTGCGCGGCCCGGCCGGCTCCGTGGCGCGCGACCTGGATGGCTCGGCAGCAGCCAGCCGGGCCGGCTCCCCGGCCCGCGGGCCGACCGGACCGCGGGCTTGCGACGCGGTGATCGGCCAGGCCATCCCCCCGGCCGACCGCTGCGCGGCCAGCATGGCCCATGCCGGGATCGCGGCGACGCCTGCTCCCGGCCGGGGCCCCGGATCCGCGGCGGCGGACTGGGCCAGGGCGGCTGCAGCGGGCTGAGGCAGCGCTGGCGCACGACGGCCAGCGAGCCCGGTCCGGCGCCGCGGCGCCCGTTCCGCGGGCTCCCCTGCCGCGGATTCCAGCACCGCCGATTCCAGCGCGGCAGGTTCCAGTGCCGCCGATTCCAGCACCGCAGCGGCGACTGGCTCGGCACGGCGCCAGACCCGGGCGACGACCAGGATCTCATCCTTCTCAGCGAGCGGGGCGAGGCGGCACCAGGTACGCGGCTCGCCGAGATACCGCAACTGGGAGGCGACGAGCTCGGGAAGCCGCTTACTCTCCAGCACCGGCCGGGTGGCGAGCCAGGCCAGCACGCCCGGGGGAAGCACGTAGAGCCAGAAGGACGTGTGGCTGAACGAGAGGCCGAGCACCGTGAGGATAACCACGTAGGGAACGACGATAGCCGTGAATACGCCGATCAGGCCCACCGGGAGCGGCATCGGCAGCCTGAAATCATACAGCTTGTAGAGCCGTTTCTCGATCCGCCAGATATTGGTATAGGTGGGCAGATCCACCGGCTACACCCCTTCTGCCTGCGCGGAGATCAGTGGACGCCGAGTGCGTTCGCGATCCCGGTGGCAAGCGTTTGCACGATGCTTGGGGTGTAGAAGATGACGGCGATCGCTACCGCGAGCACGACGAACTGCACGAACCGGATTATCTCGCGAGTGAACAGGAAGAAAATAGCAACGATACCGACTATCCCCAGGAACAGCGGCCCGAACAGGCCCTGCAGATAACTCACAAGGCCAGTGGTGCTCAGGGCCACCGGGGATGCCGTGATCAGCAGGTGCGACGACATCTATCTACTCCGGGTTATAAGAGACGCGAGCAGCGGGAAAACGCGGCCTGATAGAAATACTCTCATCATGGCGGCGCCAGTGGCAGCGGCGAGGTGCCGATTGACGCGACATACCAGCTCCCGCCCTGCTGGACGACCCTCATCTGATAGGTCACCTCGAGCCCTGCAGGAGCGGTGTTGACGGATGAGATCCCCGCGGTCTTGGGTGCCGTGCCCGCCTGGCCGGCCAGATGCCATACCACGCTGACAGTTATCTGGCGCGTCAACCCGCCGGGCGGTACCTGAATACCGGAAATGGCGTCGTAAGTCACGATGCCGCCTAGTCCGGTGACAGACGCGCCACTCGCGAGAAACCTGCTGAGGGTGACCGGATCACCACTGGCGTACGCCTGGAAGAAGGCAGGGAGCTGCCTGCCGAGCGCGGCCGCGGTGGCCGGGTCGGAAGAGCCACTCTGCGCCGTCGGCGGCACCGCGCGGGCGGGCGCCGGCAGCAGGGATGGCTCCGCGGATACCGACAGGCCGCCGTTCGCCGCGTAGACGGGCACGCCAAGTTCCATCAGCTGGCCGCCGGCCCGGGCGAGAAGGGTAACGACCGCGTGCTGGGAGTCCCGCACGGCGATCCCGGCGACTTCCTCGGACTGCAGCCGCAGCGATCCTGCTCCGTTCCAGCCGAGCTGGGCATCGGATCCGGCCGGCAGGAAGGCAGCGATCTGCCTGGCCCGCTGTGCTGCCGTTGAGGGGCTGAAGTTGAGGTAGACCTGGCCGAACTGCAATGCGTACGCCTCCGCGAGGCTGACCGGGAATCCGTGCGCGGACCCGGCGGCGGGGGCGGCGGCGGCAGGGGCTGCCTGCTTCTGCGGTGTCACGATCGCGGTCACGCCGCGATAGCCGATGATGAGCAGCGCCGCCCAGAGAACCGCGCGGGATGCCCAGACCAGCCAGCGGCCGCCCGATCCGCGCCAGTGCGGCGCGGTGCGCTCCGCCGTCTCCTCGGCCGGTTCTGGCGCTCCGGGCGCTGCCTCGACTCCCGCAGTGTGCGCGGCCGGCTGCGGACCGCGATCGAGGATAGCCCTGCGAACCATCAGACCTCCGCCCTCTCCCGCGTCTGACCAGCAAGGAGTTGCGGCACGCCCTTGCCTGTCTAGTCCACCATTCTGCGGTAAAACGTCCTGGCGATGGCGCTCTTTCGTCCAGTCCGCATGCCGGCCCCGGGCCGGCCAGCGAACCTCCGCGCTCGGCCCCGGTCCGGGCCCATTGCCGTCAGGTAGGTCCTGACCTGCGGAAATGGCGACTGACTGCCATCCGGGGACCGAATCTGCCGGGATCGGCTTTTCGGCTGGAGTGCGCTGGGTCTTGCGACGCATCGCGGTCTGTCCTCCGGGCGTGTCTCCGCAGCTAGAGCCGCCGGGCAGGCGACAACGGGAGAAGCCGACCATACCGGGTGTGACATGCGTGTGACACTGAAACGGTCACAGCTATCCAGAACGATGCATTTCACATACGCGCGCCGATCCGTGGCGCAATGGCGGCCCCGCGGCCGGCTCAGAGCCCGCTGTGCGGGCTCACGGTGCTACGGCACCGATGGTGCTCGCGATCCAGGCGAGGACATAAGCCTCCTCGTGCCACGAGTCGTACCTGCCGCTCCGGCCGCCGTGTCCGGCCACCATTTCGGGTCTTCAGCAGGAACGGGCCGCCGTGGCCGGCCGCCTGCAGCCTCGCGACCCATTTGGCCGGCTCGCGGTAGAGCACGCGCGTGTCGTTGAGGCTCGTGACGGCCAGGATCGGCGGATAGGTCAGGTCACCGACGTTCTCGTACGGCGAATAGGACTTGATGTACGCATAGATCCGCGGGTCGTGCAGCGGGTCGCCCCATTCCTCCCACTCCGTCACCGTCAGCGGGAGCGACGGATCAAGAATCGTGGTGAGCGCGTCCACGAACGGGACCTGCGCGACGATGCCGCCGAAAGCGCCGGGAGCGAGGTTCGCCACCGCGCCCATCAGCAGCCCCCCGGCCGACCCGCCCCTGGCGACCAGCCGGGACGGCGCGGTCCAGCCCTGGCTCACCAGGTGGCCGGCGCACGCGATGAAGTCGGTGAACGTGTTCGCCTTGCGCAGCAGCTTGCCCTCGTCGTACCACCAGCGGCCCATCTCGCCGCCGCCGCGGACATGCGCGATCGCGTAGCTGAAGCCGCGGTCGAGCAGCGAGAGCCGGGGGATCGAGAAGCCGGGATCGATGGAGATCTCGTAGCTGCCGTAGCCGTAGATCAGGCACGGGGCGCTGCCGTCGCGAGGCGTTCCCTTGCGGCAGACCAGGGAAATCGGGATCCTCGTGCCGTCGGCGGCGGTGGCCCATTCCCGGTGCTGCTCGTAGTTACCGGGGTCATACTCGGTTCCGCCGGGGCCTGGCAGCACTGGCCGCCGCTTGAGCAGGGCAAGCTCGCCAGTCGCCATGTCGCAGTCGCTCAGGGATTCTATGAAGCCGCGCCGGGATGGCCTGCACCTGCCAGGCCGCGCCCTGCCGGTCAGGCTGCGCTCACAGTCCTTCGATCGCCCGGAGTTGCTGCCGGACTCCGATCGCGGAGACGGCTGATCACACGTTGAAGCGGAAATCGACCACGTCGCCGTCGCGCATCACGTAGTCCTTGCCCTCGATGCGCGCCTTCCCGGCGGCCCGGGCGGCGGCGATCGACCCGGCCGCCATCAGGTCGTCGAAGGACACGATCTCGGCCTTGATGAAGCCACGCTGGAAGTCGGTGTGGATCACGCCGGCGGCCTCCGGCGCGGTAGCGCCCGCCGGGATAGTCCAGGCACGGGCCTCCTTCGGCCCCGCGGTCAGGAACGTCGAGAGGCCGAGCGCCGCGAACCCCGCCCTGGCCAGCTGGGCAAGCCCCGGCTCGCCGAGCCCAAGCTCGGCCAGCAGCCCGGCGGCCTCGTCCTCGGGCAGCTCGACGAGCTCCGCCTCGGTCTGCGCGTCCAGGAAGATCGACTCGGCCGGACTGACCAGAGCGGCCAGCCGTTCCCGCAGCCCGGTGTCCGCCAGCCCGGCGTCGTCGCAGTTGAAGACGTACAGGAACGGCTTGGCCGTCAGCAGCTGCAGTTCGCGCAGGTCAGCCAGGTCGATGCCGGCCGCCGCCGCCCCGGCGAAGGCCGGTGTCCCGCCGTCCAGCAGCTGCTCGGCTCTGGCGGCGGCATCGGCCACCCGGATCCGTTCAGGATTCTTGGCGAATTTCGATTCCTTGGCCAGCCTCGGCACGGCCTTCTCCAGCGTCTGCAGGTCGGCCAGGATCAGCTCGGTCGCGATCGTCTCGATGTCGCGTTCCGGTGACACGTCGCCGTCCACGTGGCTCACGTCCGGGTCGGCGAAGACCCGCACGACCTGGCAGATCGCGTCGGTCTCCCGGATGTGGGAGAGGAACTGGTTGCCCAGTCCCTGGCCCTGCGAGGCGCCCCGGACCAGCCCCGCGATGTCGGTGAACCGGACGGTGGCCGGCACGATCCTGGCCGAGTCATAGAGCCCGGCCAGCGCCCGCAGCCGCGGGTCCGGGATTCCGACGATGCCGACGTTGGGCTCGATAGTGGCGAACGGATAGTTGGAGGCCAGCGCCCCAGCCCTGGTCAGCGCGTTGAAGAGGGTGGACTTGCCGACGTTGGGCAGGCCGACGATGCCGATGGACAGGCTCACCCGGGCGAGTCTAGGGCGCCCGGCAGGGTAAGCCTGCCCCCGCGCGGCATCGCGCCACCTCCGGCGGCCGCGCATGCCGTGGCGGGAAACGGCAGTTCACCGGGGGCTGCCAGCGTGTCAGGCGGGAAACTGTCGGGCCAGGCTGCGAGCATGGCCAGAATGAACGCGATCTCACTGCTTGCCGGGATCGGCCTGGGTATCGCCCTCGGGGTCGTGATCGGCTATCTGCTCGCCCGCGGGCGGCTGGCAGCCGCCACAGCGGACCTGACCGGCCGGGCCCGTGCCGCCGAGGAACGGGCCAGGGCTGCGCAGGAACGGACGGCGCAGGCCGAGCACGTGGCGAGGGAGCGGGCAGCGCTGATCGACGGCCAGCTCGCCGAGCGGTTCCAGGCGCTGTCGGCCGCCGCGCTTGACCAGAGCACCCGGCGGTTCCTGGAGATCGCCGAGGGCCGGCTTGCCGCGGCCGGCGTCACAGCGGCGGGCGAGATGGACAAGCGCAAGGCCGCCGTCGAGCACCTGGTCGAGCCGCTGAAGGAGACCCTGGCCAGGGTGGAGACCCAGCTCCGTGAGTCGGACGCGGCCCGCGTGCGGTCGCACGCGGCGCTCGCCCAGCAGGTGACCGACGTCCGGCAGAGCTCGGAAGACCTGCGCGCCCAGACGCAGGCCCTGGTAACCGCGCTGCGCCGGCCGGAGGCCCGCGGCCGGTGGGGCGAGATGCAGCTGCGCCGGGTGGTCGAGCTGGCCGGCATGATGTCCCGGTGCGACTTCGACGAGCAGGTCAGCGTCGCCGCCGCCGACGGCGCGCAGCGCCCGGACATGGTGATCCGGCTGGCCGGCGGCAAGAACATCGTGGTGGACTCCAAGGTCACCCTCGCCGCGTACCTGGAGGCCGCCGAGGCCACGGACGCGGCGGTGCGCGAGGCCCGCCTGGACGCGCACGCCCGGCATCTGCGCGACCACGTCGACCGGCTCGCCGCCAAGGCCTACTGGACCGCGCTCAGCCCGGCGCCTGAGTTCGTCGTGCTGTTCATCCCCGGCGAGGCGTTCCTCGCCCCGGCGCTGGAGCGCGACCCGGGCCTGCTGGAGCACGCGATGGCCCGCCGGGTCCACATCGCGACGCCGACCACCCTGGTCACGATGCTGCGGACGGCGCAGTACGCCTGGCAGCAGGCCGCGCTCTCGGACAACGCCCGCGCCGTCTTCGACCTCGGCAGGGAGCTGTATGAGCGGATCGCGGGGATGGGCAGGCATGTCGACGGCCTCGGCAAGGCGCTGAGCGGCGCGGTGTCGAGCTACAACCAGGCGGTCGGCTCGCTGGAAAGCCGGGTCCTCGTCAGCGCGCGCAAGCTGAACCAGCTCGGCCTCGTCGAGGCCGGGCTGGAGCCGCCGCGGCTGGTCGAGGAGGCCACCCGGGTGCTGTCCGCGCCTGACCTCATCGCCGAGTCAGGCCCGGAGCGCCCCCGGGCCGTCCGCGCGGCGCGCTGAGTCCGATGCGGCGGCCCGAGGAGTTGCCATCCTGGCAGCGGGAAGGAGCGGCTGTGTCCCAGCGCGCATGGCAGGCAGCAGCTGGGCCAGCGAGCCCGGCCGCACCTCAGGACATAGGCAGAACGGATGGGCAGGGGCGCATCCGGCAGCAGAGCCCGGCGCACGCGGGCGGGCTGCCGGGACCGCCATCCGAGGTAGCGGGGCACGAGGCGGCGGCCGCTGTCCCGTCACGGCTCACTGCCCGGGGCAGCGCGCTCGCCATGTTCTCGGTGTTCTTCCCCGGCGTCATGACGGCGGGGTGGCTGCATTTCGGGATGCTCGCCGGGCTGAGTTTCCTGGCTGGCTGCGTCATCGCCGGCCTCTACACCAGGCGGGATGACCTGCTCACGGTGGTCACCATGCCGCCGGTGATCTTCCTGTCCGCAGTGATCTGCGTCAAGGCGATCACCTCGACGGGAAGCGCGCTGATCTCCACCGCTGAGGGAACCATTCTCACGCTGTCGGCCGCTGCGGCGTGGCTGTTCGCCGGCGTCGCCGTCACCCTTGTCATCGCGCTGTGCCGCGGGCTGCCGCGGACCATCGGCGAGTTCCGCGCTGCCCTGCGGGACAGGCCCGGGCCGGCTGATCCCGGCGACCGGCGGTACTCGCCGCAGGGCGCGGGGCCCTGGCGCTAGGGCGCGCGGCGCAGTTCGTGCGGCAGGGCGAAGACGGTGCGCTCGCGGACCGCCTCGACCTCTTCCACGTCGCCGAACCCGGCCTTAGCGAGCCAGTCGAGCACTCCGGAGACCAGTTCCTCCGGCACCGACGCCCCGCTGGTGACGCCCACCGTTGCCGCGTCCTCCAGCCACTTCTCGCTCAGGCCGGAGGCGTCGTCGACCAGGTAGGCGGCGGTGGCTCCCGCGTCCAGGGCGACCTCGACCAGGCGAACCGAGTTGGACGAGTTCGGCGAGCCGACGACGATGACGACATCGGCCTGCGCCGCTATCTGCTTCACCGCGGCCTGCCGGTTCTGGGTGGCATAGCAGATGTCGTCACTCGGCGGATCGAGCAGCTTGGGGAACCGCTCGCGCAGCGCGGCGACGGTCTGGTTGGTCTCGTCGACGGACAGCGTGGTCTGGGAGAGCCACGCCACCCTTGCCGGATCCCGTACCTGCACGCCGGCGCTGCCGCCGGGCCCGTCCACCAGCTGAATGCTGGCGGGTGCCTCGCCGGTGGTCCCGACGACCTCCTCGTGGCCTTCGTGGCCGATCAGCAGGATGTCATAGTCCTGCGCGGCGAAGCGCCTGGCCTCGTTGTGCACCTTGGTGACCAGCGGGCAGGTAGCGTCGATCGTGCGCAGATTGCGGTCGATCGCGTCCTGCCGCACCTGGGGCGCAACCCCGTGCGCGGAGAACACGACTACCGAGCCCACCGGCACCTCATCGGTCTCCTCGACGAAGACGGCTCCGCGCTCCTCCAGGGAGCGGACCACGTGCGTGTTGTGCACTATCTGCTTGCGGACGTAGACGGGGGCGCCGAAACGCTCAAGCGCCAGTTCGACGGTCTGAACGGCCCGGTCAACCCCCGCGCAGTAGCCGCGGGGCTTGGCGAGCAGGACGCGTCGATTCGGATCGGGCATAAGTCCCATGGTAGGCGACCCACGCGCGCGGACATGGCGGGATGCTGTCGGCTGCGACAGTGGCCCCCCTTGCCGCGCGCATTCCCGACGGCAAGAATCATCTCCGGGAGATACCGGGCCCCGCCGCGAGAAGCCGCTGTGCTTGTCGCACCTGGCGCGTCCGGGAATGACCGGGCCCGTTCCGGGAATGACCGGGCCCGTTCCGGCAAGACCGGGCCCGTTCCGGGAATGACCGGGCCCGTTCCGGCAAGACCGGGGCGTCCCGGAACGATCGGGCGCGTCCCTGAAAGACTGGGCGCGTTAGCTAAAGGACGACCGGGCGCGTCCCGGAAGACCGGGCATGTCCCGGATGACCAGGCGTAATCCGGGAATGGCCGGGCACGTCACAGGAAGGATCGAAATGCGCGTCCCGCAGGTCACAGAACGCATGAAAGAGGCTCCGGCGCACGCGCTCCGGGCCGTGTTCGCCGGGATCGGCCAGGTCCTTCTCGTCGCTGACCGGATAAGGACCCGGGCGGCGAACGGAGATGGCGCGCCGCTCGCTGCGGCGTCGGCCCCTGCTGCCTCCGCGCCCGCGCCCGCCCCTGCGGCGCACGACTCTGCCCCCGCAGCGCCCGCGCCCGCCCCAGCCACCGCGCCCGCCCCAGCCACCCCAGCTACCGCGCCCGCGCCGGCCGCCCCAGCCGCCGCCACCGCAACTCCCGCCGCAACGGCCGCCCGTGCCGCCGCCGCCTCGGCCGCCGCGCACGCCCCGGCCGCCGCCACCGCAACTCCCGTTGCAACGGCCGCCAAGGGCCTGGCGAGCGATGACCTGCCGCTGCCCGGCTATGACGAGCTCTCCTTCGCCTCCCTCCGCGCCCGCATGCGCAGCCTCGACCCGGTCCAGCTGCGCATGCTGGTCAGCTACGAGAGCGCGCATCAGGGACGGGCCGCCGTGGTGACCATGCTCGAGCGCCGCGTCGCCAAGGTCGAGGGCGACGAAGGCTGACGGCGGCAGCATCCGGCCACGCTGACGCTCGCTGCCATGCCGCTCGAGAACTCCGCGGACTCGCCGGTCCCCGTCCGCACGGTCCTTCGGCTGGTCGGGGAATGGATTGGCCGCCTTGGCCGGATCTGGGTCGAAGGCCAGATCGCCGAGCTGGCGCGGCGCGGCGGCACGGCCTACCTGACGCTCCGCGATCCGGTGGCCGCCGTATCCGTGCGGGTGGTGTGCCCGCGGGCGGTGCTCGACGCGACCGAGCCAGCCCCCGCCGAGGGCGCCCGCGTGGTCGTCTGGGCGAAGCCGGACTTCAACATCAACCGGGGCGCATTCGCCCTCACCGCCATCGAGATCCGCGCCGTCGGGATCGGCGAGTTGCTCGCCCGGCTGGAACGGCTGCGGCATTCGCTGGCAGCCGAAGGGCTTTTCGCGGCCGCCCGGAAGCGGCCGCTGCCGTTCCTGCCTGCCGGAGTCGGGCTTATCTGCGGGCGCGAGTCGGCCGCCGAGCGGGATGTGCTGCGCAACGCCGCACACCGGTGGCCAGCGGTGCGGTTCCGGGTGGAGAACGTCGCTGTCCAGGGCACCTACGCGGCCAGCGAGATCACCGAGGCATTGCGGCGCCTCGACGGGGACCCCGCCATCGACGTGATCATCATCGCCCGTGGCGGCGGATCGATTGAGGATCTGCTGCCGTTCTCCGACGAGTCGCTCATCCGGGCCGTGGCGGCCTGCCAGACCCCCGTGGTGAGCGCCATCGGCCATGAGCAGGACGTCCCGCTCCTTGATCAGGTCGCTGACGTGCGGGCCTCGACCCCCACCGACGCCGCGCGCCGGGTCGTTCCTGACGTGACCGAGCAGGCTGAGCTCATCTCCCAGCTGCGCTCCCGGGCGCGCCGCCGGCTGGCCGGCCGGCTGGACAGGGAACTCTCCTGGCTGATGGACATCCGGTCCCGGCCGGCCATCTCCGCTCCGGTCCGGGAGATCGAGCGACGCCAGGAGCAGGTGCTCGGGCTGACCGAACGGGCGCGGCGGTGCCTTTCCGCCGGGCTGGACCGGGCCGGCGATGACATTTCCCATACCCGCGCCAGGCTGATCGCCCTCTCCCCCGCGGCCACGCTGAGCCGCGGTTACGCCATCGTCCAGCGCGGTGACGCCAGCGTCGTCCGGGCCGCGGCCGAGGTCGCCGACGGCGAGACGCTGACACTCCGTCTCGCGGCCGGGCAGCTCACCGCCACCGCGCACCGGCCGGGCGGCGGATAAGCATGCCGCTACCGGGACGGCAGCGCGGTGCCACGGCTAGGGTGGCAGCGTGACGGCACGCGGCGGCACGCCAGACCCAGCCGAGGCTCAGCGGCTGCCGTACGAGCAGGCTCGGGACGAGCTGACTGAACTGGTCAAGCGGCTTGAGGCCGGCGGCCTGACCCTGGAGCAGTCGCTCGAACTCTGGGAGCGCGGCGAGCGGCTCGCCGACATATGCGCGGAATGGCTCGAGGGCGCCCGGGCGCGGCTCGCTACCGCGATGGCACGCCGAAGCGACGGTTCCGCCGACCCGGCGGCACCATTCTGAGCGCCGGCGGCACCACGCTGAGCCGCGAGGGCGCCCCAGGCACGGCTCTCACGGGAAGGCGCACGCGCTATGAGGGAGAACGATCCCGCTGCCACGGTGGCGGAATCCGGGCCGCAGCACCAGGTTGAGCCCGAGCCCGGCCTGGCTGTGCCTGAGGCCGGCCGGCACGCGCCGGACCGGAACCTGGCGCTCGAGCTCGCCAGGGTCACCGAGGCCGGCGCGATGGCCGCCGCCCGCTGGGTGGGCCGCGGCGACAAGAATCGCGCCGACGGTGCCGCCGTCAACGCGATGCGGCTGCTGATCAACACGGTGGAGATGAACGGCGTTGTCGTCATCGGCGAGGGCGAGAAAGACCAGGCGCCGATGCTCTACAACGGCGAGCAGGTCGGCGACGGCACCGGGCCTGCCTGCGACGTCGCCGTGGACCCGATCGACGGCACCCGGCTCGCGGCGAACGGCATGCCGAACGCGATCTCGGTGCTGGCCGTCAGCGCCCGCGGCTCCATGTACGATCCGTCAGCCGTCTTCTACATGTCCAAGCTGGTCACTGGCCCGGCTGCGGCCAGCGTCGTCGACGTGCAGGCACCGGCAGCGCACAACATCGCGGCGGTCGCGCGCGCCAAGGGCTGTTCGCCGCATGACGTGACCGTCGTCATCCTGGACCGTCCCCGGCATTCGGGCCTGATCGCGGACGTCCGCGCGGCGGGCGCGAGGATCAAGCTCATCACCGACGGTGACGTGGCTGGAGCGATCATGGCCGCTACCGAGGGCACCGGGATCGACCTGCTGCTCGGCGTCGGCGGCACGCCGGAGGGGATCATCGCCGCCTGCGCGATCAAGTGCCTGGGCGGCACCATCCAGGGCATGCTCGCGCCTCGTGACGACGCCGAGCGGGGCCGCGCCGTCGACGCCGGCCACGACCTCGACCGGGTCCTCACCACCGACGAGCTCGTCGCCTCCGACGACGCCTTCTTCGCGGCCACCGGTATCACCGACGGGGAGCTGATGGCCGGCGTGCGGTACCGGGCCGGCCGCGCCAGCACGCACTCGCTGGTCATGCGGGCGCGCTCGGGCACCATCCGCACCATTCTCAGTGACCATCACCTGTGGAAGCTCAACGCCTATAGCGCGGTCAACTTCGACGGCGACGACTGACTCGCCCGGTCAGCCACTGACTCGCCCGGTCAGCCACCTCGGCGCAGGCCGCTGAACCAGCGACCACGACGAGGCCGCACCGTGGTCACGCGACCGCCCAGCGTGAAGGCGCGGACCTCGATGACCGGGACGCCCGGGCGGGGCGGCGCGCCGCCGCCAGCGCGCCGGCCGCCGCGGCCGGGCTTGCGTGTCAGCACGACCGCGACGCCGTCCGGAACGATCAGCTCCAGCCGGCCGCCGATGACCGTCGCGTAGATGGTGACGCGCTGGCTCTGCAGCAGAGCCTGGCGCAGATCGAGGATCACCTCGCCGAAGACGGCGATCACCGCGAGGTGCTCCGGCACTACCCAGCGGCCCGCCCGCCGCTCCGTGCCGAAGATGGCGGCCACTGGCCGGCGGGAGTCGAGCCGGATCGGCTGGGCTGATGCCGCCGTCAGGTCGGTCGTCAGCACAGCGAGATCTCCGAGCGTGCGGGCGGAGTAAGCACGCTCGGTCCGTTCTGCGTGCTCTCCGAGCGTCAGCCGGCCATCGGCCGCGGCATCGGTGAGCAGGGCCACCACCCGCTCGCGGTCAGCGTCGGAGGCTCGCAGGTCGCGCGGGGGCGGACGGGATGGCACATGCCGAAGATACCGGACGGCGCGGCGCCTGCCTGGTGCCCGTCCAGGCGGCGTCAGGTCCAGGTCCGGCCGTAGTCGCCGGTGCCTATCTCGGTAACCTCGCCGGCGCTGCTCGTGAAGTACAGATGGCCGCGCCCGTCACCCCATGCGATCATGGCGGGCGCGCCGGTGGCCGGCCCCGGGCTGATGGTCTTCCACGCCCCCCACTCGCCGTCCCAGCGGATGGCCTGGACGACCCCGTTCTTGCCGAGGCCCGCCACCACCGTGAAGCCGTTGTCCCAGCGAACGGAGCACAGCGGGGAGGTGATCGACCCGCCGAGGTTCTTCATGTCCGGCTCCTTCGGTTTCCCCAGCGCCGCCGACATCGCGGCCCGGCTGGGATATTTCGCCAGGTCACGATCGATCGGCCCGCTGATGTCGTACTGATGCAAGGTCCACGTCTTCCACGGGGCGGGGACGTGCGGCTTTCCGGCCGGGGCCGACGGATCGGCGATCCACAGCGGGTACCCGCCGAGGTGGTTGCAGTTCCCCGCCTCGGCGAAAGACAGGAAGGTATAGACGAGCGGCCGCCGCCCGGTCTTCTTGTGCAGGTCGGATGTAACGTCCGCGCACCAGGCGTCGACCGCCGAGGCATCGAGGCCGTCCGCATCCTCGATGTCAAGTGCGATGCAGTCGGCATGATCAAGTCCGAGCTTGCCGATCTCGTGCAGGAAGAACGACACGCTGTCCGCTGCGCTGACCGAGGGGTGCCCGAACAGGTAGGCGATCCGGACCTTCTGGTGCCTGTGCAGCCATGACCAGTCATCGGCGGCGTCCGGGTTCACGTACCGTACGCCGCCAGGCTGGAGTTCGGTGATCTTGACAGCCGCCCAGCCAATGTTTCCCGCCTCGGCGCGCCATTGCCTGGGCCTGCCCTGGTAGCTGGAGACGTCGACGCCGCGCAGCGTGTCCTTCGCCGCGCGATTGGTCACGGATCGCAGCCAGCTCATGACACTGCGGCCAGTCAGCATGTGCGTGACTTTATCGCGTTATTGGCTCCGAATTAACCCTGGATAGGTTTCCGCTGGTCAGGGGACTCGCCGCCGGGGCATGGCGCGACCTTTGCTCCCGCGCCAGCGGGCGACCGCCAGCGGCGTCGGCGGCGGCTTCGGCGGCGCCCGCCTGGCCCCGCTGGCGATCTACGATGGCAGCGTCCGATGACCACGCGCGAGGATGTGCCGACAATGCCCGAATTCCGCTACGCCGACCTGCTCCCCGTCGGTCCGGACAGCACCGATTACCGACTGGTCTCTGCCGACGGGATCAGCAGGAGATCTGCGTTCGGGCGCGAATTTCTGCAGATCGAGCCGGAGGTGCTCACGCTGCTGACGGCGACGGCCATGCGCGACATCGCGCACCTGCTGCGGCCGGGTCACCTGGCGCAGCTGCGCGCCATCCTGGACGACCCCGAGGCCAGCCCCAACGACCGGTTCGTGGCGCGCGACCTGCTGATGAACGCGTGCGTCGCGGCCGGCGGGGTGCTGCCGATGTGCCAGGACACCGGTACCGCGATCGTGATGGGCAAGCGCGGCCAGCACGTGCTGACCGACGGCAGCGACTCCGAGCACATCGCCCGCGGCGTCTTCGACGCGTACACCCGGCTGAACCTGCGCTACTCCCAGCTCGCGCCGCTGACTATGTGGGACGAGCGGAACACGGGGACGAACCTGCCGGCCCAGATCGAGCTTTACGCGGCGCCCGGCGCGGAGTACTCGTTCCTGTTCATGGCGAAGGGCGGCGGGTCGGCGAACAAGTCGTTCCTGTACCAGCAGACCAAGGCGGTGCTCAACCCCGGGTCGATGCTCGCGTTCCTGGACGAGAAGATCCGCTCGCTGGGCACCGCCGCCTGCCCGCCGTATCACCTGGCGATCGTGATCGGCGGGACCAGCGCCGAGTTCGCGCTGAAGACCGCCAAGTACGCGTCGGCCCGCTACCTGGACTCGCTGCCGGCCGCCGGGTCCGCGGCCGGGCACGGGTTCCGCGACACCGAGATGGAGCAGCGGGTGCTCCAGATCACCCGGCGGACCGGCATCGGGGCGCAATTCGGCGGCAAGTACTTCTGCCACGACGTCCGGGTGATCAGGCTGCCCCGGCACGGCGCCTCCTGCCCGGTCGCGATCGCCGTGTCCTGCTCGGCCGACCGGCAGGCGCTCGGCAAGATCACCCGCGACGGGGTGTTCCTCGAGCGGCTGGAGGCCGACCCCGCGCGGTACCTGCCGGACACCGCCGACGGCGAGCTCGGCGGCGAGGTGGTCAGGATCGACCTGGCCAGGCCGATGGCCGAGATCCGCGCGGAGCTGTCCCGCTATCCGGTCAGCACGCGGCTGGCGCTGACCGGCCCGCTGGTGGTCGCCCGCGACATCGCGCATGCCAAGATTGCCGAACGGATGGCTGCGGGTCAGCCGATGCCGGCCTACCTGCGAGATCACGGGGTTTACTACGCGGGGCCGGCCAAGACCCCGGAGGGCTACCCGTCAGGGTCGTTCGGGCCGACCACGGCGGGCCGGATGGACTCCTACGTGGACGCGTTCCAGGCCGCCGGCGGGTCGCTGGTGATGCTGGCGAAGGGGAACCGGTCGGCCGCGGTGACCGCCGCCTGCCAGCGGCACGGCGGGTTCTACCTCGGCTCGATCGGCGGCGCCGCGGCGAAGCTGGCCCAGGACTGCATCACCAGAGTCGAGGTGCTCGAGTACCCGGAGCTGGGCATGGAGGCGGTCTGGAAGATCGAGGTGCGCGACTTCCCCGCGTTCATCGTGGTCGACGACAAGGGCAACGACTTCTTCGCTGATGTCACGGCGCCGGGGCAGCCGCTGCTGACGATCGGTTCCGCGCCCAGCTAGGACGATCGGCTCCGCGGCCAGCCAGGAGGTGCGCCAGTGCCGGATGACGAACCCGGTTTCCGGGTCGAGCACGACTCGATGGGCGAGGTACGGGTCCCTGCCGACGCCCTGTGGGGCGCGCAGACCCAGCGGGCGAAACAGAATTTCCGCGGGATCTCCGAGGAGCGAGTGCCGCTCGCCGTGATCATCTCCCTGACCCGCATCAAATGGGCCGCCGCAACGGTGAACGCCGAGCTGGGCGTGATCGACGCGGACATGGCCGTGGCCATCGCCGACGCCGCCCGCGAGGTGGCGTCGGGCGACCTCGGCGACGGGAGCCAGCACGCTGACCAGTTTCCGGTCCCTGTCTTCCAGACCGGCTCGGGGACCTCGACCAACATGAACGTCAACGAGGTGCTGGCCCGGCTCGCGACCCAGCGGCTCGGCCGGCCCGTGCACCCGAACGACCATGTCAATGCCTCGCAGTCGTCCAACGACGTCTTCCCGTCCGCGGTCCACCTGGCGACCGCCCGCCTGCTGTCCGGCCAGCTGAGCTGCTCGCTGGGCCACCTCGCCGGGACGCTGGAGGCAAAGGCGGACGAATTCGCCGACGTGGTCAAGAGCGGCCGTACGCACCTGATGGACGCGGTGCCGGTGACACTCGGCCAGGAATTCGGCGGGTACGCCGCGGCGATCCGGCACGGCATCGGGCGGATCCAGGCGGTGCTGCCCGAGGTCGGCGAGCTGCCGCTGGGCGGGACCGCCGTCGGCACCGGGCTGAACGCACCGCCCCGGTTCGCCGCCCTGGTCATCGAGCGGCTGGCAGGGTCCGCCGGCGGGCGATACCCGGTGACCGAGGCGGCGAACCACTTCGAGGCGGCCGGCGGCCGGGACGCGCTGGTGGCCGCGAGCGGGGTACTGCGCACGATCGCGGTCAGCCTCTACAAGATCTGCAACGACCTGCGGCTGATGGGGTCGGGACCGCGGACCGGGCTGGCCGAGATCAATATCCCTGACCTGCAGCCCGGGTCGTCGATCATGCCCGGCAAGGTCAACCCGGTCATCCCCGAGGTCGTCTGCCAGATCTGCGCCCAGGTGATCGGCAACGACGCGGCGGTGGCG